>Ga0209540_10000014_pt1 | contig 264001 bp, 226 predicted proteins | sample BarGraIncu01121A_FD_184501 | JGI IMG/M metagenome (GOLD analysis project Ga0209540, IMG submission 184501) | Arctic peat soil microbial communities from Barrow, Alaska - Barrow Graham LP Incubations 011-21A (SPAdes) (version 2) | ecosystem: Environmental > Terrestrial > Soil > Wetlands > Peat...
TATTTCTTCAGAATTATTGTTCGTATAAATAAAACCAACATCCATATTTTGTTCTTCCATAGCTTTAAACAGCGCTTTGATTTCCCTTTCACGGGTATCTGAATTTTCAACGGAATAGCTTGACTGGATCAATGCTTTTGATTCAGCTTCATTAATGAAAAAATCGACTTCAAGATTATTGGTTGTACGGTAGTAAAATAATTCCGAATGTCTGCTTTGCAGAAAGTTGAAAACCAGGTTCTCAAAAAGGCGCGATTTATCTGGTGCAACCCGGTTCAGAAAAATGAATGAATTATCGGCCAGATATGTTTTCCTTTTCGATTCGCGTTGTACAAAGGAGCTGCGGTATGGATAAATATTTGAAGTTAAAAAAGGTTCGGGCAAAATATTAAAATAATCTGTTACTGTGGGGACGCTGGTTTTATAAACTGATATGATTTTGTTTGCCAGGCTGGTAACCGAGAAATCTTTGGTTATGTTTTCAGTTATTTTACTCACGACCAGTTTCAGCAGGTAATCGTTTTTATCGAATTTCGCTACCAGATCTTTATAAAATAACAGGTTGTATATATTTTTGGCGATGGTTCTTTTTTCATCCGGGCCTGCTTTAATTACCTCCGGAAAACCTCCGTATTGCAGGTATTCGTCGAAAAGGTTTAGTATTTTGGGTTGGTTAATGATGTAATCTTTTTGCTGAAAGTCAATGTTTTTCAACTTTAAAAACTCAGGGAACGAGAAGGGGTAAATGGTGATTTCCAGACTACGTCCCTTTAAAAAGGTTGCAATTTCGCGGCTTATCAGGTGGGCATTGCTTCCGGTTCCAGATTTGGAAACAGGGTTTTATATGAATCAATAATGATATCATAATTCGACAGAGAGTTCAGGCCTATAAGCCTTTCGTCTTCAAAGTCAAGAAACAATATGCGTTCTGGTTCAAAAGTTTTTGCTATTTCGTAAAGTACATGTGTTTTTCCACAACGCCGGATACCGGTTAATACAATTATATGACCGGTTTCGGGTATGGAATAATTACGGGATATCAATTTCTTATCCGAAATAATCTCCTGGTTTTCCAGAATAATGCGTTTAAGGATATCCTCCATTTTTACATTTTTATTAAGTATCTCTTTGTAAATGTAGGTAATTTTACAATACGAGGCTTAATAAATTATGTCTTTATCTTGACATCCCGACTCACTACTCACATCAGCTTTACGCTTTACGCTCACTTCTCATATCTCACAACTCAATACTCACTACTCACTACTCACATCTCACCTCTCATGTCCACACCTCACCTCTCAAATCTCATATCTCACATCTCATATCTCATATCTCACATCTCATATCTCATATCTCAACAACCGGAACATTTTCCCAATCAATCTTCTGTATAGCGTTTCCCATATCAGTGAATTCAAAATCGGAGAGCCATTTTTCGAGTTTACTTTCTGCACCTCTAAGCCCAACATAGGATTTGAACTTACGTATCAGTGACAACTCATTTATGATGGGCTGTGTTGTATCGAAATCGCGGGGCCAAGCCTGCTTTGCTTTGAGACTAGAATAATGCAGAATACTTGTTTGAGATTTGTTCCCAGGTATATCTTCTGGATGCAATTTCTTTCATTTTAATTCCGAGTTTTATTTCATTTGAATTTGAAAGATTTTTTATAATATTAGTCAAATCACTAACCTCTTTAAAGTAGAGTGCTTCATTTTCAGTTGTGAAGTGATTAGTCGGAACATCAAAAGCTATAACTGGTAACCCTAAATTCATTGCTTCTACCAATGATGGGGCTGTTCCACAAGAAGAATGACTATGGATATACAGTTTTGCATTACTACGGATGGCATCTAACTCTTTTAGTTGGTATACAGCATCCTGAAGAAACAGATTTGGGAAGTCGGAATATTTCTTCTTTAATTCTCTTCCATATTCAAACTTATTGTAATTTGAAATCAATACTAAATTTCTTTCCGGAATTTTGCTGTAGGCTTCCAGCAAAAGATGAAGATTATTATCAGGCTGTGCTCTTGAAACACTTACATCATATTCTGTCTTTAAAAACGGATATTTTAAAATTAAAGCTGAATCAATTGGAATTTGGGATGTATGATCTCCACCATATTCAATAAGCACACTCTCTTTATTATATACATTTTTTATGTAATTGCAAAAGTGTTGATTATCAGCAACTATTTTTGTGGCATAATTAATAGCAGTTTTCTCAGTAAGTTTTAAATACCGGCGACCTGATTTCCCCCATTTATCTCTTTGCCATTCTAATCCGCCAAAGTTCACAATTGTCCTTGTTTTCTTGAATGGTTTTAGAAATGGTAATATTATACAACCGGGAGTTCCGAGTATTAAAAGGGTATCGAATTTAAACCAACTAATTATAATTGATGCGATATCATAGATGATACTTTGTGCCCCATTTGCTTTAAAGGGTAAATATCTTAATTGGCTTCCATTAAATTGTTTTAATTGATCTTTTTTGGGAGTTTTCTGACAGTAAACGGTAAAATTAAAATCAGAACTTTTTTCTTTAGTTAAATAATTAACCAATGTTTCAAAGCCTCCGTAATTGGCGGGAAGACCAGCAGAACCAATAATTGCAACTCGTTTTTTACTCGCCTGGTCCATTAATCAAGATAGCCGTTATAATAATTATCAATGTATTCCTTAAGCGCCACTTTCCAATCGCGCATTTTATTTACACCTCTTAAATCTAATTTTTTTGTTGCCAATCGTTCAGAAGCAGGACGTTCGGCAAAGTAGATATCTTTAAAATATTCGGAGCTCACAGTTGTAATTTTAACTTCATTCTCTTTGCCTAAAATTTTTATAAGTTCCTGAGCAACTTCCAACCGGCTGGTCTGGCCACCGCAAACACAATTGTAAAGCCCCCAAAATTCTTTCTCAATCAAAGCTTTTACAGTTTTGGCAAAATCGTGAGTATATGTCGGAGTGCCATCTTTATCGTTTACAATGAAAAGTTCTTTTTTCCCATCCTTTATTTGTTTCATTATTTTCTGAATGAACTTTTTGTCTTTAGCAGGGCCCGAACCCATCATCCACCCTGCGCGGCAAACAAGGTAACGTCTGGCATTTTCTACCACAAAACGTTCCCCCATGTATTTTGAACGGGCATAAACGCCTAGAGGATTGGGTTGATCCCAATCGTCATAAAATTCTTTTTTGCCATCAAAAATACCAGCAGTGCTGATATACAAAATCGGAATATCTAGTTGATTAGCTAAATAAACCGCATCTTCAACAGCCAGTGTATTTGTATTGTATGTTTCGTCTGCATTCAATTCGCAAAACTCCAGATCGGTATATGCCCCTAAATGGAAAAGATAGTCGGGTTGAAATTCGATAACATCTTTTTTATATGCTTCAAAATCTCTGAAATCCAGGAATGAAAGCCATGTTTCATTTACATCTTTATCAGTGCATTTTAATTTATAATCGTTTTTAAACTGGGTGTAAAAAGCTTCACCCAGCATTCCACCACATCCGGCGATATAGATTTTCTTCATTATTCCTTATTTGTTATTTCCCTGATTTTTATAAATCGGGCAGGGTTACCTCCCCAAATTGTATAAGGGGGAATGTCTTTGGTTATTACGGAGTTAGCCCCGATAATTGCTCCATCTCCAATTGAAACAGGTTTGACAATTATTACATTTATCCCTATAAAAACATTTTTACCTATATGCACATTAGCGAGGTATTGATGGTCAAAGTCATTAAAGGAAACATCAAGAAAGTGAGATAATACCCTAGTCCCTTCTGTGATAATTGAATTGTTTTCTACGGAAATTAATTGTGGGTTCAGGTCGTCGAAATAGACATTATACCCTACAAAACATGTTAAAGGATTTTTAAATTTAACACCTCCCCATGAAAACATTAGCGCTCTATATTTACCTGGGATAAGAGGCATTTTTGAAGCTATAAAAAAATCCATTTTCCTAAAAACTCTTCTTACTGAATAGTTATTTATTAAAATATTATGTTTCATTATACTCTTTTCTTTGCTTTAGTAATTTCGCAGGGATTCCTCCAAAAACTGAATATGGTGGAATATCTTTGTTTACAACACTCCCCGCAGCTACAATGCTGTTTTTACCAATAATTACACCATCAAGGATAACAGCTCTAGTCCCAATCCATACGCCATCTTCTATTGTAACACCTTTTTGTGTTTCTCCTTGAAAAGAAACAGGTAAATCCGGATTTTCAAATCGATGATTTTCAGAGAAAATTGAAACATTTGGACCCATTATTACATTATCTCCAATAACTACTTTTCCCCTTACCTGAATAAAACAGTTTTGTGCAATACCTACATTATTTCCAATTTCAATCCCCACGCCTAACTTTCTTAAAACACCCGTACAATCAATAATTGAATTTCTAAGAATGGACACATTATTTCCGATCCTTACCCCATTCCTGCATAGTGCATTTATTTCTACGTTATCCCCTATAATAACCGTATTGCCTAGTGTTATTTTGTGGGCATGTTTGATTTTACATCTTTTGCCAATAAAAACAAGCCCTTGTGATTTTTTTAAAAAAGGTTTCAGAAGAAACCCTCGAATCAATTGAAAAACTTTAATTTCCACTTCGATTAATAGTTCTCTTGTTGATAATTGACTGTCTATAGAATAGTTTTCTCGTCCTAATTTTTGGATGATTCTATTTATTATTCTCATTGACCAATCTATTAAATTCTTCCATTAATCCTTGATAGTGTTTTTCTTCCGAATAGTAACTTTTAGCCCAACTTATTGAATTATTGCACATTATTTTATATTTATTTTCATCGTTCAAGACAAGTTTCATTTTTAGGGCCAAATCCTTCGCATTTTTTGCTTCAAAAAGAAATCCGTTATAATCGTTTTCAACTGACTCAGGAAAACTTCCAATATTTGACGCAATAACAGGAATACCAATTATTTGACTTTCGATTAGGCTATTAGGCATATTATCAAACCATACTGATGGAAGAACGGAAGCAATACAATTATGAACATTTTTAAATAATTCAGTTTTATCTAAAAAGGGATAAAGAGTTATATTTGAATGGTTGTTAAATTTTATCAATTCTTTAATACATTTAGAATACTCATTCTCTGAAACCCCAAATATTTTTGCTTTTAAAAGTATATTTTCGTGATTAAGGATTTGGATAGCATTAATAAATATGTCTACCCCCTTATCTTCTGCAACACGCCCCCAGTAAACAAAACATCTTTCTTTATATCTATATGTAAAGACTTCATCGCTTAAAGGGATTGGTGATTCAATATTAAAGAATGTCGGAATATGAACTATCCTGTTTTTCCAATATCGCTTGTTCTCCTTAAATAACTTTGCAGTTGAAATTGAGGGACATATAATGGTATTTATTTCTTTCTGTTTACCTCTTACATAAAAAACCCATAGTGAAATATACGTTGCTAGAGATTGTAAGAAAGAATTCCTTTCACATCGATATATTAAACCATAAATGAAGCTCTTATCACATTCTCTGCATATTTTCTTATTTCTAAAATAAATATTGTTTAAACAAACAAGTGAAAAGTCGCTTATCCGATGTACTATAGGAATTTTGTTTTTTTTTAAAACATCAAAAATTGAAGGTGATAGTTTTCCTTTAAAAGACAAAATATAAGCAATATCTGGTTTTGTAACTTTTATTTGATTCTCTAAAGCTCGTTTTGCTTTACAGTTATAAATATGATTCTTGAATATGGAAATTTTTCTAAAAAAAGAGAGTTTTAGTTTGTGAAGATGAAATTCTTCCGTTCCTGTTTCCGGAATTAAAAAGTATTGCTTATATCGTGAGAATTCATTGCTATCATAAAGATTTGAAAAATCTATAACCTCATGCCCTTTCGATTTTAAAAGTTTCCGGATATTAAATAAATATGTTTCAGGGCCCCCAGAGTTGAAAAATTTAAAATGGATTAGCAATATCTTCATAATAAAATCAGGTCAACAATTAATACGTTTATTAGTGTTCTTTATTGGGCAAAATTATTAATAATAACTTTAGTTTCCAACAAGAATGGTGTTCCTGCTGAATTAAGGAATGCATGAATTTAAATTTATTTTTGGCCTTAAATATCATTTCATATTATAAAGTACAAATGTAAAAAGTCAGTTAAAAAGCACTATAGTTAATTGACTCATTTGGGAGTTTAATTTGTGGAACGACTTATTGATAACTGAGTTTATACCATGATACAAAATCTTTCAACCCATCTTCTATAGATACCTGAGGCCTATAATTTAATTCCTTTTTTGCCTTACTTATATCAGCAAATGTCCTTTCAACGTCTCCAGCCTGTAATGGTAAATAGTTTAATTTTGCTTGTTTATCAGTAAATTTTTCAAGTAAACTTATTAAATCAATTAAAGAAATAGTCTTTGACTTCCCAATATTATATATGTCATAGCCCTTTAAATAATCCATGGAATTTACAATTCCCTGAATAATGTCACTAATATATGTATAATCCCTGCCTGATGTTCCATCTCCGTAAAACGGAATGGCATCATTGTTAAGTAAAGCTTTCGTAAACTTATAAATTGCTAAATCGGGTCTTTGTCTTGGACCATAGGCTGTAAAAAATCGTAAGCAACTAATACTAAAATCATATAAGTGGCAATAAGTATGACAAAGCAATTCGCATGATTTCTTTGTAGCAGCATAAGGTGAAATTGGATTATCAACATTATCAGTTTCAGAAGAGGGAACTTTTCTATTGTTTCCGTAAACAGAGGAAGATGATGCAAAAATCATTTTAGAAATGCCATTAGTTTTCATACATTCTAAAATATTTAATGTACCCATAACATTAACAGAATAATATTCCTCCGGATTTTGTAATGATGGTCTGATACCTGCTTTTGCAGCCAAGTGAATTATTACATCAGGTTGTTCGGATGAGAAAATGGCATTTATATATGATTTATCGCGAATATCTGCTTCGTAAAATGAAAAGTTTGAAGACTGAAGTAAAGAAGCAATATTTTTCTCTTTAATATCTCTGGCATAAAACGGATCAAAGTTATCTATTCCAATGACCTTATAATTATTTTTAATTAAGGTATTTCCTAAATTTGAACCAATAAAACCAGCAATACCTGTAACTAATATCTTCGGCAAAATATTTAATCAAGTGTGTTTAGATTAATCATAGATAAAATTTTAATCGATGAAGAAAAAAAATGTTTATAGTATCAAGCTACCTCGTAAAAAATACATTGAATTTTAAAAAATTGAATTATATATTTTAATAAGTTTTAAATAATGCGTTTCTGCCTGAAAATTGTCGCAAGCAAATCTATATGCATTTTGAGAAAGCTTTATATACTCTTCTGTACTAGTGCTTTGAGCTCTTAACAGAGCATTATTAAGTGAATTAAGTGATCTTGGATCAAACAAAAATCCTGTTTCTCCATCCTTTATTAATTCAGGTATACCTCCAATATTTGCACCTAATACAGGTTTCCCAAACCGAAAGGATTCAATTACAGATAATGGATTATTTTCATACCATTGAGAGGCTAAAATTACGAATTTAGAATTGTTAATATAAGAATTTAACTTATCGCCCTTCATATAACCTAACAGTGAAACATTATTTAATTTAAAGTTGGTTATATATGCCTGGATTTCATTTCTAAGAGAACCATCTCCTATTATCAATAATCTAGATTGTGGATAATTTCTAAATGATTCCAAAATTGTCAATAATCCTTTTTCTCTCGAAAGTCTTCCAAAATATAAAAAATAATCTCCCATAAAAAAAGACGGAATCTCAGAATCGCTAAAATCAATAAAATTGAAAAGAATTTCCGATTTGTCTATTAAATAGGGCTTGTATTTATTATGAATGATTTTAGAAAACTCGCTTACATATATATATTTAGAGATAAACTTATTAGGGTTAAATAAAATATCTCTAAACCAGGATTCTGTGGCAAAAATTAAGCTATTAAATAGGTTTGTTTTGCTGGAAAGAGTAATCTGGTTGCACCGTTTAGATATACAATAAATATAATTGCCATTAGCGCATTTCTCGCATATGTTAAAATTATTGTCCATAAGAGTCAGAACTGGACACAATAATTTATAATCATGTATTGTTAGTACAATCGGAATTTTATTCTTTTTTAAAACCGGTAATATAGAAGAAGTTAATCCTCCACCATATAACAAATGAATATGTGCGATTTCGGGTTTATAGTTATTAATTAAACACTGGAGGTTATGTTGAGCTTCGGTCGAAAAATAGTATCGGGGGAAAGAATAGAGTTTTGACAGCAAAGTTTTATTTTTAAAATCCGGATTCCGGATAAAATATTTGGAGAACTCTGAGTCGAAATTTTCAGGGTGGTTGATAGCAAAGTAAGATATTTCGTGACCATGCTCTTCTAATAGTTTACCTGTATTAAGATAGACTTTATCAGCTCCACCGCGATTGTAGTGAACATTATTAATTAACAGGATTTTCATTTTTCTAAATAGCACTCAAAATATTAATATGCGATCAAAGAAAGCGACTCAGAGTCATGCATTAAGTAATTTATAATATTCATCCAAATATTTCTTGGCGGTGATTTCCACATCAAACATTTTTTTGCATGCATCTCTTTGTAATTCACGCATGATTTGAAGTTTCAACCTATAAAACCAGCTACGCCTGTAACTAAAATTTTAATCATAAATCAATCATATATTAATAAACTACCCATTGGTAAGAACCGGGAAGTTTCGTGAATCACTTCTTATTTGCCGCAAACAGCTTGGAACTATTTATAACTTATTTTGGCAATTTAGGCAGCAAAATTCGAACATTTATACTATCAGTTCTTAAAAATATTGATAGCTTACTGTACAATAAATTGCATTTATGAGTTTAATTTATGTTTTTAAAATATCTTTTAAGTTGTAATATATTCCACAAGTGAGTCTAGGTCTTGTTTCTGCTTTTCTTTTATTGCTATAAACCGATTCAGTCCTTTAATTCTTAGATCTTGATAAAGATTTTCATCCCAAAGCAATTGAAGTATTCTATTTTTTATTTCATCAGATGAATACGGATTAGTATAAAGTACAGAATCGCCACAAATTTCAGGTATTGAAGTTATAGCAGATACAATTACAGGAACTCTGAATCGCATAGCTTCTAGCGGAGGGTAGCCAAAACCTTCATTTAATGTTGGGTATATTAATGCAAATGCATTAATATATAAGTTGGATAATTCATCTTCTGATACATAACTTAAAAAGATGAAATGACTAGTATTTTTTAAATATTTTAAATAGATAGATTTATCTGTAATCCCTGTAATTATAATCTTTTTATTAAATTCAGGATAATCGCTTATTATTTGATCAAGTGCTTTGGCTGCTGTCAGATTGTTTTTCAACCATCTATTACCACTTACCATTAGGAAATAACCTGATATTCCTTTTGTTAAATTAAAATTATCAGTAGTAACATCTGGACTATAGAATACCTTGATATTATCTAATGAAATATTTGGGAAAAATGATTTTATTGAGTACTTTGTATGATTTGAAACAACATAAAATGTGAAGTTTTTCATTTTAAATAACTCTTCAAAATATTTTAATTGTCTTTTTTTATAAAGATTGAAGAATAAAATTTTAAGTAACATCTTAACCCATCTAAAACCACGCTCATATAATAATGCGTCCCAAGTTATTCTAGTTTCTAAACCTCTCAAACCATGAATTGCACCAATAATTTGACATTTTATTTTTTTTATTTTTTCAAAATTGGTAGGAAGAGCTGTATAAAATTTATCTATTTTATATTGATTAATAATGTCCTCAATCGAAACAGAAGCAATATCAAATACATCAATTGAATTGCGCCCAATTGCTTCTTTGATAATTGGATCTATAAATTTTGTTTGATCGATTATGGCGTAAACAGAAATATTAGAATTTATACTAGCGTAATTAACAAGTTTCAAAAATACAATTTTTGCATATTTACCACCACCATGATATTTCCAATCCACATTGGGTTGTGATGCAGTTAAATCAAAAAGGATATTCATCATTTTAGTTATTTGTATGACATTTTACAGATATCATTTTAGATTAATGAAAAATTACTTCATTAATCACTAATTTGTTGATAAATTGTAGCAGCAACAATTATTTTTGTACTACCGATGGTAAAAGAGCAACTGTAGGGACAATTTTATTATAATTTTAATGAGTTGTAGTAATCAAATCTGGAATTTTCTTCTTTTTTTCTCTCAGAACCAACCCGATCATAATAAAAATAAATATAAAATATTGCCCGTTGTAAAATGTTTCATTAATAAAAGAGATAACAACCATCGACCATAAATAGGTGAAAAGAATTTTCCCCCAAAGCATTTTCCTGGTCTTAAAACTAAAGATAAATAGCTTATATATGAAATAGAGATAAATTGTACTCCCCACAATCCCATATCGTGTAATAATATTTGGGAAAAAAATATCAACCGAATTATATTGTTCAAACCCTGATGGAAGTGAAGGGGAATGGGTTCCAACTGTAAATATAGGTTTTGCAATATCCATATCGGGCATAAAACCTGCACCCAAGATAATCCGGACAGGTTCTTTCAGAACATACATAAAGCGATCATAAGTTACACCGACACGGAAGATAAACGAGCCCTGATTATAAAAAGCAGGCAGGTTATTGTAATCCATATTCCTAACCATTTTAATTTCTTTGTTAAGCTGTAAAAATCTTTCACCAATAATTGGAAAGTAGTTGAGAGTAACATTATAACCTATAATAAGCAGCAACGAGAGTATAATTATAGTTTGAAGTTTTATCCTATTTTGTAAAAGCAGGAATAATAATATAACACTGGCTGCAGAAATTATTGCACCCCGGGTTTGAGTAAGAACAATTGCAATTATGAGCAGAATTATTATTAAAAAATTAGTTTTGATTTTAGTCAGAGTAAAAAAGCTAATAACTAAAACAGGGATAATATATATTGGAGAGTTTCCATATCTTGCTCCCCCTAATTCATTTTCGACAACATCATTCGGATTGAAAGAATATCCAATTACATATTGTGAAATGTATAACAGGGCATGAATAACTGTTAAAAGCAGAATAGCCTTTATAAATCTCTGGTAATCCTGCCAGCTAAATGAGTTAATTAAAAAGAAAAATGCCAGATATCCTATTTTGCGGGTAGTGCGAAAAATTTGCATAGGTGTGGTACCGCGTAAAATAAAATCGTAAAGAATGCTAACCACTAAGAATAAAAGGAATAGAACAAGTGCATTTCGGATACCCTTTAATTGATTTTCATTAAATTTTGTTCTGAAAGGCAATAAAACAAAAATAAGCAGCAGCGCTAAATCGCCATGCTGCAAAGAAAAAGATCCCAATAAGAATCCCATATCTGCAAATCCGAAATATCCAGTGGATAGCACACCAATGATGATTAATGTAATATATCTTTGCGCGTTGAAAAACGATAACAATCCAATCAGAAAAAGATAAACGCTTATAAAACCCATAAATACTGTTTCTTAAATACTTCTTTTTGCTAAAGATTTTCTCCAATTATTTATTGCAAGAATGTTTATTTGTAACAATCTTAAAGACTTAATTAATGCAATTCCAAAGATGCTTATACGTCGATATGTTTTTAGGAAATAAAGCAGACTTTCCAGCTCAATTCTTAGAATTTTAGTATTTGGAATATTCTTAGTTGCTTTTGCTCCCAAATGTATTGCATTGGCCTCTGGTAATATTCCGGATTTTAGATTTAGACCTTTTAATTTTTCAAATAGTATAATTTCTTCATAATATAGAAATGTATTTTCATCAAATCCATGAAGTTGTTCCCAAGTGGTTGTTTTTGCCATAATACAAGCCCCTGAAATTATATCGCAAAAAACAATTTGGTTATTAATAATATCAGGGGTTGTTTTTAGAATAAAATTTCGGGAAACAATTTTCTTTATACCTGGCAGTTTCAGAAAACTCATACTTTCATAAATTATCATCCAGTTCGTGAGGCTGTTTCGGCAGCAGTTATAATCAATTTTATCCACATCTTTCAACAAAAGCGGGCTTATTAACCCTAACTCAGGATGAGCATTTAAACAGTTAACCAGAGGATTGATAATATTACTTGTGAATAAGATATCGTTATTCAATATTAAAATGTTTTCTACATTTTGATCAATCAAAAACCGAATGCCGACATTATTCCCTCTTGCATATCCCAAATTTTCATTTATTTTGATAATTACAGTGTCGGAATCAAGTGATTTGATTTTTTGGTTGTCTTTAATAATCTGATGAGCAAAACCATTATCATTTAAAAAAGATGATATCTGATTTACAGAATCATTAGAAGAGCAGTTATCCACAATAACAAGTAAAATCTGTTGTTCAGAACAATGCAAATAAACAGACTTAATACAGTTTATAGTATCGCTAAAGTTGTTGAAATTGAGAATTACTATCCCCGTAGTATTCATTTACTATTTCTCCCAGTGAATTTCCTTTTTGATTATTGCGATCGGATTTCCACCATAAATTGAATTTTCCTCAGTCAATTTTTTCGAAACTAAACTGCCTGCCGCTATAATAGAATTTGATGGAATATTTGATCCTTTTAATATAAGACTCCTACATCCGATCCAAACCCAATTACCAATGGTGATATCATTTGGGTTATTTATGATGTTTTGTTGTGAATCTAATATATTATGGAAATCATCATCCATTATTAATACATCCCATGAGAGTAAATTATCATTACCAAAATTTATGCATTTATTACAAACAATTGATGACTCTGCTGTGATTGTAAAATTCTTACCAAATGTTACGCTCCCATTTGCTCCAACATTAATTTTTGAACCATGCCCTATAAAGGCAGTCCCTTTAAAATAAACCTTCCCTTTTACTGACCAAATACTTCTGGATTTACGGTTGTCGAAAATATCAATATCACCAAACCCAATTTTGATCATTACAACCTTTAACGGTCCTTCAATTCTTATAGCTCCTTTAATATTTTTAAGATAGACATTTGAGGAAACAAAAAACCGGAAGCTTTATTGCCGTTTTTATAGGGAAATAATAAAAATTGAATTTAAGTGTATTGTATGTTAGATACTTTAATTGTTTTATCATTTTTCTTTGCAATAGGATTATTATTAATGTTTATCGTTAAAAAATCCTGCAGTCCAAAATTTAAATTTATATAAGTACCGATAAAAGAAATAGGGAAATAAAGAATACAAACGCTTTTAATAGAAGCGTTATCTACAACAACAACCTCAAAACTAATACCAGTTGTATGTTCATATATAGATTTAAGACAGTCATACAGTAATTCTTTAGTATTATAATTTACAATGATAATCGATACATCCATAGAAAATATAACTGAATTTAGAAATTGCCAACGTTGTTAAATCTTCAGCATATTTTAAAATTCAATATATTTTGCCCAATTACTTAATGGGGTCAAATATTTTTTTTCTCCATGTGTTGAATAGCCTGGGATCGGACTAATCAAACTTCTTTTTTTAAACTTAGTTAGAAGAGTAAAAAGAAAATAATCATTAGGAATCCTCCTTTCTGAAAATATTTTAAGAAATAGGGATCTTTTTTTTAAAATAATACCAATAGTAAAAAATCTAAACAAGAATTGATCTTTCTGAAGTAATGCTACTTTTGATGCAAAGGTCATAGTTGTACTGTTGGTAATCTTCCAATGTGATGAATTAGTTAGAAATACTTTACTTTTTTCTCCTCCATTTTTAACTCGAGGATTTATACCGTCTATATATTTATCTGGATGGTCATACAAGGTAACATAGTCAGCTATCTTCAATCCTTCCAATAATACCATCATAGAATTTGGTTTATGAATATAATCATTCTCAACAAAGTAGACATAATCCACGTCAGGCAAGGATAATGCCAGTTTGTAGGTGAACCAAAAACTACCAGAATTGCCTAAACTTGTACGATGGATATGTTTAAGATTCAAGTTTTCTAACCACTTCATAGTTTCATTTACTACGTTATCAGCTACAACTTCTACAATATTTGATGGGAATTCTTTTAAAAAATTTTCTAAACAATTCTTATTATTGACATAGTTTAGCTTATCTTTATTTTCCCCTTTATCACTAATGCGATAAAAAATATGTAATGTAGTTTTACTATATTTATTCATCTTTATTAATTAAATTGGTTTCGCAACGCAAGTGAATTGAAAATATTTTGCATCCCTAAAAAAACCAAGAGTAAAGAAATCAAAAATCCGAAATTTCCAAGAAATGTTTAAAGGGTTTCCTTCCATTAATATAAGTTGATAACCAGCCTCTTTGAACATTCTTTTTATACTTATTTCTGTAAAAAAACGTAGATGGGTAGAATCTAGAATTCCATATTCTGTGTATTTCCAATCTTTCTTAATAATCAGTCCAAAAAGATTAGAGAGATATCTAACATTTGGTACAGAAACAATTACAATTCCATTATCGGAAAGTTTTGATTTTACTTTTATTAATACATCTATTGGTTCAAGTAAATGCTCTAACACATCATTAAATGTAATACAATCAAAATAATTATCGGGTATTGACTCATAAACGTCCTCAATCTTGCCTATCAATATTTTATCTGTATTACCAATTGCTATATTTGCAACTTCATTTACCATTTCAATGCCCCATGTTTCTGCTCTGGTTTGTTCTTTAATTAATTTGAGGAAAAGACCTCGTCCACAACCAATATCAAGTATTGATCTAATATTTTTGGGCACAAATGTGACAATATTCTCCCTGGCTTGGCTATAATAATTTGCTATTTCTTTCATTGATGTAAACTCATTTGCATTCTAGTAATTCCAAATATATATTTATTTATTGAATTTTAATATTTTCAAAAATGTCTTGACCAAGTCTTCTTGTTTTATATCAAACTCTTTAATAACCACTAAAGGCCACTTCCAATTTTGATATACTCCCTGGGCAATTCCAGGAGCAACCATCAGTGCCCATATGCCGAAATTTGTAAATCGAAACAGTAACAACAAGAATAATACAGTTGCAGCTCCAGAAAGCAATGCTGCTTTGAAAAAAGGAACTTCGTTTTTAGAGAGCAAAATCATTCCAGCAATACTATGATTATTTTCTAAAAAAGATATAACCATAGCAACCAAAATTAATAATTGTGATAATAATTGAGTTTTGCTGCCAATATATTTTAGTGCTATTTCTCCCAAAATCAACAAAACTATGCCGCCGACAATATAAGTTGACAACATGATTATCTGACCTTTCAGGTAAAGTTCTTTAATTGTAAGATTGTTATCAGCAACACGCAATTGAGCAATTTTAGGTTGATAAGTAGTTATATAAATGGATGCAAGCCCAGTAATTACTGCAATTAATTGCATTGTTATACCATAAGAAGCTATTTCTTGTAAAGGCAAATAGAGTGATCCAATGATAATTGCTGATCTAGTAACCATATAACCTCCTATCATTGTTAATCCTATTTTAAGGGCATTGGGAGAAATAGCTTTTAGAACTTCATTTTTAGAACGAGATATAGATGCACTTAAGTTTTGTTTGATTTCCTGGTTAAAAAAGGAATGATATGACAACCAACGGATGATTATCACCGACGATGCCTGTGCTGAAACAATAGCAACCAAACCATTTCCATTAATAATTAACAGTGATGAAATAACTAAATAAATTGTTTGTCCAATAATGACAATTTGTTTTGATCTTTTTACCAACCCTTTTCCCATTAACAGAGATTCATAATAAAGTGTAAAAAGATTATAAGAATTAATAACGACAAGTATTGTCCAGGCAATATATACTTCCTGTTGATTTCCCTTGTAGCTTTTCAATAAAGTATAAATATAATATGTGCCTAAAGTGGAAAGTAATAAAAATAATACAATTGCCATTCGCAAATAGAACCATCGCATAGCTGAAATGACACCTTTCAGTAGTCCATAATCAACCGTTTGGTTCTCAGCTAAAACAGATTCAAAACCTTTAACTTTCAATGAATTCACACCACTGAATATATATGTAACATTTCTTGTAAAGGATGGGTTAAAACCAAAATCAAGTAATACAGAAAAAGCAGTAATGGCCATAAAAATTGTCCAAATGCCTACCATTTCAGAAGGCATCTTCTTAAGAATTAATGGCAACAATAAAGCAGAAGAAGCGATTTTCAGGAAAGTTGCTGCATAATTCCAGATTATATCTTTCCGACCTATTTGTATCAATTTGTTTTGGGTATTTTGTTCAATCTTTCAAAATTCAGAATTCAGAATTCAAGATTCAAAGACTCAGGATTTCAGTTATGGTGTTATGACGTTTTCCGACATCACGACATAACTAATTAACAACATAATGTTAGGGCGTTAGGGTGTTATGACGTTATGGCGTTATGGTGATTTCCGACATCACGACATAACTAATTAACAACATAACGTTAGGGCGTTGAGCGGAGAGATGTGAGATGTGAGATGTGAGATGTGAGCGTAGAGCGTTTATCATAAAGACAAAAGACAAAAGTAAAAAGACAAAAGTAAAGAAAGCGTAGAGCGTAGAGCAATGTTAAAAGCTATAAGTTAATTCAAACTCTCTGAGTGTCATAACGCGGTAATTTAATTCTCTGGCCTCACGAAGAAATTCTTTATCTCCGCTTACAATTACTGTTGCCTTGCCATTGTTATACAAATCAAGGAGAAAATTATCTTTAGCGTCTGAAAGCCGGTTTGAAGTCTTATCAGTACGAACATGCTGACAAAGTTTTAAATGAAGCGTTATTAATTCTTTAATATCCGATTGTTTTAGATATTTTTTAAACTTTGGGCGCAATAGCACTCCCTGAATCTCTTCAACCAGATCTTCACTTGTTAGAACTGTCAACTGATGGTTGAGGATGCTTCGTAATAATATAGCTTATCCAGATATTGCTGTCCAGAATGAAGACTTCATTTTGCATTCCGTTTCTTTCTGTATTCAGCAACTTCGGCTACGACATCTTCAGTTGTCAGATCATTGTCTTTAATTCTTTCTGACAATTTTTGCGCCCGGTACACAATTGTCTCTTTTTCCAATTCTTTTTCTAATCTCACTTTATCCTCAATCGAAAATGATTTAATCAATTTGAGTACATCATCGAATGTAAAAGGTAAACTGTAAGTTCTTTTATATGACGTAGTATTCATTGCTTTCCTGAATTTTTACAAAATTAAAAAAATGTGAACTCCCAGCCAAATTAAACTTCTAAAATGTGAAGTGATGTGAGCGTTATCATAAAGACAAAAGACATGCTTCGACAAGCTCAGCATTAAGAGGAAAAAGTGTGAAAAAGAGATGAGATGTGAGATGTGAGATTTGAGATGTGAGATATAAGGATTGAGCGATGGAGTCGGTTTATGTTTTGTTTTTTGACCGGTAATTCATTGCCTTTTCACTTACCTTTTTAACAGTTTGGTCGTTCCACAGAGTACTTTGCCATTGTGTATAATCGAAAGGTTCTTTGATAATCAGGCTAATGAATTTTTCAGCTTCCAGATCCCCGAGGTTTTCAATCAGTATTTTAAGCCCTTTTTTTTTGATTTCAGTATCCGTTAACATGGTCATTATTTTAAGAAATTAATAAAATCTATGGGACTTACTACCATAATTTTTTCAAAATTAGCCAATTTTTTAATGATGTAAAGGTCGGTAGTAATAAAATATTCACATTCCATAGCAACCGAACTGGCAATATGCAGGGCATCTTTGGCTTTGATGCCGCTTACATTTAATTGGTTGGCCAGTTCTAATATGTATTTCGTTTCCCCGGTATCGGCTACAGCACGTTTTTTCCAGCTACCTATAATCTCTTTTCTTTCAGGAAATGGATTTGCTGCATTTTCATAATCCAGAATATATGACCAGGCTAAAAGAAATTTACCAGCTAATATTTCTTCCTGGATAAATAATTTTGCTTCTGTCTCGATACGAATCCGTATTTGTTTTTGATTATCAAAGGGACGATTAAAACAACAGTTGTCAAGGTAAATAAGCATATAGTTGGTTGAAGGGTTTAAGGGTTTCAGTTATGGTGTTAGGGTGTTATGGCGTTTTCCGGCATCACGACATAACGAATTGACAACATAACGTCAGGGCGTTGAGATGTGAGATTTGAGATGTGAGATATGAGATGTGAGATGTGAGATGTGAGATGTAAGCGTAGAGCGTTGGAAAAAGCGTAGAGACAAGGAGCCCGAGGAGTAAAACGACGAGGTTCCGCGGTAGCGGAAAAGCGACGAAGTTCCGCGAAGCGGAAGGTAAGCGGTAATCAGTAATCAGTGATCAGTGTCGGTAAGTCAGTGGAAGAAACTACCGAATACCGTCCCGATAGCTATCGGGAACCGATTACCCTCTTCATAAGTGATCGGTAATCAGTGATCTTTGATTACTCTCCACTTTACGCTTTATGCTTTTCTATCTCCACTCACTCCTTCTTCCCCTTACCATTCCCGTATCCATATCCGTAGCCGTACCCGTACCCGTATTTTCCACCGTAACCATACCCGTAACCTTTTCCCTGTGATCCGATATCGTTTACAACCAGGGTGATGCTTTTAATATCACTTGTAATCATGTCTTTTACTGTTCCTTCAAGAAGGTATTTTATTGTTTTGTTCTGCCTTACTATTATGATAGAGGTATCGGCCATGGTCGCGAGGTGGAAGGTGTCGGAGACGGAACCTATCGGTGGTGAGTCGATTATTATGTAGTCGAATCTCTCCTTCAGCAGATTAAAGAGCTCATCGGTTTTTGACGAGGAGGTAAGCTCTGATGGATTTGGCGGAACTGGACCGGCCGGTATTACGCTCAGATTTTCGTGATCTGTTGCTTTTATTATATCGTCGAGTTTGTCTTTTCCTATAAGCCAGGTAGATACACCCATATCGTTACTTATGCCAAAGTCGTCGAATATTTTGGGTTTGCGCAGGTCGAATCCCACAAGAACAGTTTTCTTCCCCATAAGGCTGTAAGCCGATGCAAGATTCATTGCGGTAAATGTCTTTCCCTCAGCCGGCATGGATGAGGTTATCAGAATTACGGGTGATTTTTTATCTTTTGTGAAAAACTGCATTCTCGATCTGAGCGACCGGAAAGCCTCTGCTACATACGAATGTGGTTCATCAAACACAACTGAGGCAGACTTAAGCAGGCTGTGAGGTATATGTCCTGCAATCGGCATATCGGTAATCTTTAAAATGTCTTCCTCATCTCTTACCTTGTAATTAATGAAGTCTGCCAGCATGATCCACAGAAACGGCAGCCCTAAGCCGGCCAGGATACCGATAAGATAGCTTAAAGTTGTTTTCGGTGAAACAGGTTCCTTATCGGGCCTGGCAGGATCAATTACCTCATTATCGGGTGTGTTTGATGCTTTCTGGATCTGGGCTTCAGATTTTTTTTCAAGCAGAAATGTATAGAGAACATCGTTGAGCTTAAACTGCCTTTCAATACCGAGCAGTTCACGCTCAGTTACAGGCAGGGCCGCAGCCTTTGAATTTACCGTACGGATCTGCTCAATGTTTTCCTTTATTGCCAGTTCATTGGCATGCTTCACGCCATTAAGCGTCTCCTTTAGTGCATCCTTTGTGTTCTTAAGCCGCTGTGCCAGCTGCCCCTGCATGGGATTCATTTCGCCAAGACTCTTGCTGTAATACTGCCCCTGTACCTCTGCAAGATCCATAACAAGCCTTGTGAGACCGGGATCAGTTATCCCCATAGTTGCAGGGGCTATCGGTACTTCACCTTTATTATCCTTTGAGAGATACTCCGCCAGGTAGTTGTAATAATTAGACTGTATAACCAGGATTGCCTTTTCGTTCTCGAGTTTCATTGCCTGATCAATTATAACCTGTCCCTGTGCGGAGAGATTCATAACCATATTCTTCGACCTGAACCGCTGAAGGTTCTCTTCGGTTATGGCAAGAGAATCAGAGATGCCAACTAATTGCTTATCGATAAACTCAATGGTCCTGTTTGCCTCCTTATTCTTTTTGTCGAGATTGTAATTAAGAAATACCTCTGCCAGTTTGTTCAGGAAGTCCATATCCATATTTTTGCTATTCCCTTCGAGGGTAAGTTTGACAATTGTAGCTTCTTTTGTTGCCGGTTCTACCTTCAGCCTTTTCTTATAGTTCTCCTGCAGGTTAAGACGACTGTGAAGAATAAAATAGAGTTTGACCCCGCTGTTATCCGCAAACCAGTTTATGATGTCGCACTCAATCCTGAAGCCGCCATCCTTTACTTCGATCTTCTCGCCGAAAGAAAATTCTTTCTGCAAGTCAAAAGATCCATCATCGGACTCCGCATAGAGTCTGAACTTATTATTGCCAAGGTATTTAAGCTCAAATTCGACTTCGGCAGGCAGTGTTTTGGGACTATCCTCTATAACTGTTACAGGATGAAAAGGGTATAGCGATCCTTTGTTAATCCGGCCGCGGGTATAGTATTCAATATTAAATGGCAGAGAGTCGATTGTCCTGCCAATCAGCGACCATGATGAAAGAATCTGTATCTGGTTATCGAGGTTCTGCATTCCGGGGTTTAACCCGAAGCCCTGGAGAAGCTGGTCAGTGCCGCCGATTGCTCCCGACTTCTTGTTTTCCTCAATAAGTAATGCTGAGGTAACCCGGTATTTTGTAAGAGTATACCTGTTGTACAGCCACGCGCATATCAGGGCTATAAAGAGAGCTATCACAAAATATTGCCAGTAGGAAAGAAGCTTGAAGAATAACTTTCTGAGGTCTACTACCTCTTCCTGAGGCTGGTCGGAGTCGGAGACGGAGTTGGGGGTGTGATTAGTGGGCATGGGAGGGTGTGAGGTTGATGTTATAATTAATTATTAGTCGTCGGGCGTATAGCGTAAAGCATATGAGATACTTATAATTTCAGCATATTCCACATCAAAATAAAAGTCGTAATTGTGCTTAAGAGGACCGAGTACGGGAATGCGGACATCTGGAAGAACTTGCCTTTCATTGGCGTGGCATAGATTACGTCGTTGGGCATTACATAGAAGAATTCCGACGACATTATTGACCTGTCGGTAAGGGAAAACTCCCTGATGACATTGCCCGTTGGTGTCTGACGGATGATTTGTACTTTCTGCCGGTTGCTATAAACGTCAAGGTCCCCTCCCATTGCAAGAGCCTGGAAGATGTTAAGACGGTCTTTATAGATAGGGTATCTGCCGGGTCGGGTTACCTCGCCTATCAGACTTACATAGTTGTTAACCATTTTAACTGTAACTGCCGCATCGGCTATATAACCTTTTAGTGCATTCTCCACTTCCTTTCCAACGACAGTCAGTGTTTTTCCGGCAACGGCAATTTTCCCTGCATATGGAAGTGATATATTTCCTGCGCCATCAACAGGGTAGCTTATCATATCAGCACTCTGTTCAGTAACACTTACGCTGTAAGTTGTAGTTGGAAGAGTATTGAACATCTCCGACCATTTCGGATCGGGTGTAACCACCCTTATGAAAAGGTTATCGTAAGGCAGAATCCTGTAGTCGGCCGGAGTTACTGAAACGGTAGTGTCGGACGGCGTGGTTTCTCCTGACTGGAGGTAAGTCAGCTTTTTAGTCGTCACGCAACTGTTTATTATGAGTGCAAACGGGAGGAGGTATAGAAGTTTTCGCATATTCAAAGATTCAAAGATTCAAAATTCAAGATTCAAAATTAAGCGTAGAGTTTTATAAAAGCGTATAGCGTATAGTATTCATCGCCAGCCTGTATGCTCTATGCTTTACGCTTTACGCTTAATATTTCATTTCGGCTTAAAAACAATTCCCAGCTTGATGTTTACAAAAGAGTCCTGTGTTTCACCGGTTTGGATAAAGCATCCTGCTCCAAGCGTTACTCCAAGCTTGTCGTTAAGTGCATATCTTAAACCTACTCCCGGGTTCAAGAACATTCTTGGTTCTCCGTTGAGATTGAAAAGAAAGCCTCCATCGCCAAAGATGTATGGCGTGAACAGATTAACAAGAATCCTGTACCGTATATCCATAAAAACGGGGATCAGAGTTCCTCCGTTATAGAATGATACTCCTGCACCAGCAGAAATAACAAAGTATCTGTTCACCTGGTATCCGTGAATTGTGTTAAAACCAAAAAATGATTTCGAATAAGGTACACTAACATCTCCAAGTCCAATGCCGGAAGTAAATTCATTATTGGTAATATATCCCGGACCGGAGTTCATGCTTGAATATGGTTTATTGGGGATTACCATGTCCTGTGCGGCAACGTAACCATTAACCATTGCAAGTACTGCAATAATAATAGTAAGGTCTCTCATAGATTATTATGCTGAGATAAAACTTTTAGACTACTTTGGTTTATATGTGACTCCGAGTTTGAAGTTGATGAAGGAGTCTCTTAATTCGCCGTACTGGGCCCAAACGCCTGTGCCAAAATTAAGGCCAAGATTGCTGTTAATTGTGTACCTGACCCCTGCACCGCCGTTAAGAAACATTTTGGAAGCCCCTGCGGTATTTACAAGGAAACCGCCATCGCCGAAGAGATACGGGGTGAAGGTACTGATCATGAACCGGTATCTGACGTCTCCGAAAACAGGAATGAAAGTTCCTCCGTTATAAAATGAGACCCCGGTACCGCCGCCGATAACGAAGCTTTCGTTTATCTGGTAGCCATGAATTGTAGTGAATCCGAAAAACGATTTTGAATAGGGGACACTTATATCTCCCAGTCCGATACCGGCCGTAAATTCATTAATAGTAATATACCCTGGTATGCTGCTTAAGCTTGCAATGGGTTTGTTAGGAGCTACCATGTCCTGTGCTGAAACTGTGAACATGGTCAGAAGGATGACAGTTAAAATTGATAGAGAACGTTTCATAACATTTGGTATTAAGGTTGATAAGACTATTTCAAAATTAGGTATAAATATTTAAAAAACAAATAGTTTCAGAGGCTTTGCCCGTTTTAGAGTTTCAGCGTTTCAGAGTTTATGAGCAACATTGAACCACTTAAATTTTAAATGCTCTACGCTTTTTACTTCTTCTCTCTACACACTACACTCTACGCTCAATTCTGACCACCGGGCATGCTTTCGCCCCGTCAGTCACACAGAATATTTGTTTGCATGATACTGATATGCAGGACGTTAACAGGTATTTATATACTCACAAGCATACTATGAAATATTCAAAACCTGATAAGTGAACAGATGATAAATCAGTCTTTAAATATCTTGAAGTATTGTGGAATTTATCAATGTTAGTGAAATTATCTGACATTATGCCAAAATTCAGGTGGGATAAAAAGGATTACTTCGTAAAGTAAAGCAATTTATGGATGAAATCTGAGTTTCACAGTATGAAAGAAAAAAATCAGGTTTGCAATAAATAGAATTAGTATCAATAACATTCTTTTTATCGGGATGTTTTATAGGATGCCCGTTGTATATAATGAACTGAATGTGTATTTTTGAAAATATAATGTACCCTATTTGTACCGCAGTTTTGATAATAGATTAATAATCAGACGACATTACTTTCTGTATCGGGGAAATAGCCAATTTTGTATTTTGAATCTTAAAAACCAACTGGAATGGGACAAAAATTCATACCGTTTGAGGTAATAGAAAAATTTATGACGGGTATTCTGGTAAAAGCAGGTATTCCCAACGAAGACGCAAAGATTGTTGTTGATGTATTGCTGCAAGCCGATAAATTAGGATTTGATTCTCATGGGGTAAATCGTCTGAAACCCATTTACCTTGATCGTATTGCTGAAGGAATTCTAAATCCGGAAACTACTTTTGAAGTTATTAAAGAGGGTCCTACAACTGCAGTTATTGATGGGCATAATGGAATGGGGCATGTTATAGCATATAAATCTATGAAGTTGGCAATTGAAAAGGCTAAGAAGTTCGGAATGGCCATGGTAACAGTTCGAAATTCGACACATTATGGTTTTGCAGGCTATTATGCGCTAATGGCTACAAAGGAAAATATGATTGGAATTACCGGTACAAATGCTCGTCCATCTGTAGCTCCGACTTTTGGGGTTGAAAACATGCTGGGAACGAATCCACTGACTTTTGGTATGCCAAGCGATGAGTCTTTTCCGTTTTTACTTGATTGTGCCACTTCTATAACACAGAGAGGAAAAGTAGAACTTTACGCACGGGAAGGAAAGGAAATGCCCAAAGGATGGGTAATTGATGAGACCGGGCAAAGTAAAACGAATTCAATAGAAGCTTTGGAAGATTTTATAAAGGGTACCGCTGCTCTTACACCTTTAGGAGGAGTTGGTGAAGAAACAGCAGGCTATAAGGGGTATGGCTATGCTACTGTGGTAGAGATCTTATCGGCAGCTTTGCAGCAGGGTGCATTCATGAAGTTATTAATGGGAGTCAAAGATGGGAAAAAAGCACCCTATCCTATTGGTCACTTTTTCATTGTAATTGATATTAATGCTTTTACTGATCCTGATAATTTTAAAAAGACAACTGGCGATATTCTGCGGGAACTGAGAGCTTCTAAAAAAATGCCTGGTCAGAACAGAATTTATACAGCAGGTGAAAAGGAACATGATACCTGGCTATCGAGAAAAGATAAGGGAGTTCCGTTCAATGATCAACTGCTGGAAGAGTTCCGTGGATTATGCAACTCTTACGACCTCATGGAATATTTGCACTATTTTGAAAGTTGAATACTTTTTAGCAACCCATGATTATCTAACTAAAACATTATCTTAATATTTATTTTCTATCAGAAGTTGGCACGGTAAATCTGAATGTAGATCCAACCCCTTCTTTGCTTTCGACCCGAATGTTACCCCCTTGCTTTTCTATAAATTCCTTACAGATAATCAACCCCAGACCTGTGCTGGGTTCGCCATCAGTTCCGGTTCGCTTGGAAGTTTCATTAAGGTGAAAGAGGTTGTCCAGAATATCTTTATTCATACCAATTCCTGTATCACTTATGGAAATTTCCGCAAAATTTTCCGGATCATTCTTAACTGCAAGACTGATTTTTCCTCCTTTAGATGTAAATTTTACAGCATTAAAAGTCAGGTTTCGGATTATTGATCCAAACATATTACTGTCGGCATAAACCAGCATATCATTCGGGATATCAAAAGCAATTGTAATTCCCTTTTTTGTAGTCGTTTCAAGCACCAGTTCCAGGCATTCTCCAATTTTCGGCATAAGTAAAAATGGCTCAGGATTAAAACCGGTAACACCTCTTTGAAATCTTGACCACTCGAGAAGATTCTCTAATAAGTGAAAAAGATTCATTGCTGAGGTTTTCATACCTATGGCAATCTTTTGAACTTCTTTAATCGATAAACTATCAAGTTCCTCAGCCATCATTTGTGTAAAGCCCAGAAATGCGTTGAAAGGGCTTCGCAGATCGTGAGCAATTATTGAGAAAAATTTATCTTTTTCAGCATTAGATAAAATCAGTTCTTCGTTTTTAAGTTGAATGGCCAGTTCAGACTGTTTTTGCTGAGTGATGTCTTTTATAACTCCATCATAGGCGATTAGTTTGCCTTTTAGATCATACTTTGGAATTGAAGTATCTCTGATCCATCGGATTTTACCATTCTTGCAAATTATACGATGTTCGGATGGTGGTAAGTCAATATTATTAAGAATCTTCAGGAATCGTGCAGCAACTTTCTCTTTTTCCTCAGGAACAACCATGTTAATCCAAAGATAGGGATCGTTTGAAAATTCTTTTGATGAATACCCCGTTATAGCTTTACATGCTTCATTATGAATAGTTTTAACTGCTTTTCCGTTTTTAACAATTACGGTATATAAATAGTCAGTTAATCCTTCAGTTATCCTTTTATAACGATTTTCGCTTTCTATTAATTTAATTTCGGTTTGTTTCCTATCTGAAATGTCCCGGATAATTAACTGTACTGCCGGCTTATTTTCAAATATGACAGACATTGCTTTTACTTCTACATCAATCTCTGAACCGTCGAGTATTATAAATTTTTCTTCTGCGATAGGCAATATGGTTCCTTTAGCGGTGACTTTTTTCATCCTTTCAATTACGAATTCGCGAAAATCAGGATGAACAAATTCTATGAGCGATTTTCCTATCAGGTCTGTCTTGCTATGTGCACCCATCAGACGAAGACATTCACTATTCCCAAAAACGACTTTCCTGTCTCTGTATATGGCAATTGCATCAGGCGAATTTTCCACAAGCATGCGATACTTATTTTCGCTTATCTGAAGTGCTTCATTTTGTACCCTGAGTTCTTCCTTTTGCACCTGAAGCTCATTGAGGAGTTTCATGATATCGGCTTCAGATTTATTCGTGTCTATCATTATTGACTAATAATTTCGAATAGGAAATCTAAAGTTACACTATAAATTTAGAATCAGCCTGAAAACTTAGAAATAAAGGTAAAGGTTAAGGTTAAGGTAAAGGTTAAGACCCTATTTATACGAATCGTTATGCACACTCTTCACAGCTCTCCCTGATGGATCGTTCATGTTTCTGAACGAAGCATCCCAGGCCAGAGCTTCAGGTGTACTGCAAGCTACTGAAGGAACTGAGGGGACACACGATGCAGCAGAATCAGATGGGAAATGCTCATTGAATATTGATCTGTAGAAATATTCTTCTTTTGTTGGCGGAGGATTGATAGGAAAACGATATTTTGCGTTTTTAAGCTGTTCATCAGAAACCTCTTTTGAGGTGAGTGCTTTTAATGAATCAATCCAGCTATATCCAACGCCATCAGAGAATTGTTCTTTTTGCCTCCATGCCACACTTGCGGGCAGGTAATCTTCGAAAGCTTTTCTAAGTACCCATTTTTCCATCTTGTCTTTTGTTATCATCTTATCTTTAGGGTTCAATCGCATCGCAACATCCATGAATTCCTTGTCGAGGAAAGGTACCCGGCCTTCGACACCCCATGCTGCCAGGGATTTATTGGCTCTCAGACAATCATAAAGGTGAAGCTTGTTTATCTTTCTTACAGTCTCTTCATGAAATGATTTCGCGTCGGGAGCTTTATGGAAATATAAATATCCACCAAAAATTTCATCAGCACCTTCTCCTGAAAGTACCATCTTCACTCCCATTGATTTTATTACTCTCGCAAGCAGGTACATAGGTGTTGATGCACGTATAGTTGTAACATCATAAGTTTCAATGTGATATATTACATCGCGTATTGCATCTAATCCTTCCTGAACAGTAAAGTTTATTTCATGATGAATTGTTCCAATATGATCAGCTACTTTTCTTGCAGCAGCCAGATCGGGTGAACCTTCTAGTCCTACTGCAAAAGAATGCAGTTGCGGCCACCAGGCTTCACTCTTATCCTGGGTTTCAATTCTTTTTGGAGCGAATTTTTTTGCTATGGCTGACACCACTGAGGAGTCGAGACCACCTGAAAGTAGTACTCCATAGGGAACGTCGGACATTAACTGGCGATGTACTGATGCTTCAAATGCTTCTTTCATATCTTCAATACTGGTTTCATTCTTTTCTACTGCTGAATATTCCATCCAGTCGCGCTGATACCATTTAGTCATCACACCTTCCTTACTATACAGATAATGACCCGGGAGAAATTCCTGAATCTTGTTGCATACGCCCTCAAGTGCTTTGAGTTCAGATGCAACATAAAAGTTTCCAAATGAATCCCATCCGATGTAAAGTGGAACAATCCCGATGTGATCGCGGGCTATCATATAGCAGTCTTTTTCTTTGTCATACAAGGCAAAAGCGAATATCCCGTTTAACTCTTCAATGAAGGCCGGACCTTTATCCCGGTAAAGTGCAAGGATTACTTCACAATCGGAGTGAGTAAGGAACTCATAAGATTTTTCATACCGTTTTCTTATCTCCATATGATTATATATCTCACCATTTACTGCAAGAATAAGGTTCCCGTCTTTGCTGTATAATGGCTGCTTTCCTGACTGTGGGTCAACTATCGATAATCTTTCATGCGCAAGAATTGCTTTTTCACAATAAAAAATACCCGACCAGTCTGGCCCGCGATGCCTTAATTTCTTTGACATCTTAAGCACATTGGGCCTTAATTCCATATAATTGACTTTCAGATCAAAAACTCCAACAATACCGCACATATTTTTCCTCTTTTAAATAATATCTGTAAAAATTACCTTTAGAAACTGATGGCAAAGATAATATTAATTCAACATCAGATAGGTAAAATGAAACTAAATATACTGTAAAAAGTAAAATATATAAGTAAACAGCCTGAATTAGTAAATGAATATTACTTTCATAAAGAAATACGTAAATATTATTAATATGACAAATGTCATGTATTTCAGATCTTATTAATGAACTTTTTGATCCTTTATTTAAACCAATGAATTAAATATGTTTTTAAATTTGCCAGGCTAAAAAATTGATTTCAAATATTACCTTTGAAACCACGTTTATTAATAGGTATCTCTTTTAGGTGAATAGGAGTTAATGTTTTCATTCAGAAAAAATTATATAGTACTCATTGGAACAGTAATTGCTGTTTTTGTTATCATTTTGCTATGGTGGCTCCTGAAAGATCAGCCATTTAATCTGATAGCAAGGGTTCCCGGTATGGATAACAGGCCAAAAAAAGTTGAAAGGCCCGATACAGTAATAATTGGTGAGCATTTTGATACTCTTGCAAAAATGGATGAAATAGTTGCAGGTGACTGGCCCAGATTCAGAGGAATTGATTTTGATAATATAAGTAAGGACCAGACACCCCTTGCCGAAGTCTGGGATTCTTCAGGACCGGCAATTATCTGGAGAACCACACTGGGCGAAGGTTATGCAGGTCCTGCGGTTCATAATGGAAGGGTTTATCTTCTTGATTATAATGAAAAGAAAAAAGCCGACATGCTGAGATGTTTCTCACTTAAGTCAGGCACAGAATTGTGGAGGCGCTGGTATAATGTTGATCTGAAGCGAAATCATGGTTATTCAAGGACCATACCTGCTGTGACTGATAAATACCTGGTATCGATTGGACCAAGGTCTCATGTGATGTGTCTTGATCCTTTAAACGGGAAACTCTTGTGGACTATTGATCTTGAAAAACAATACGGCATTCCCGGAAAAGAGAAAGGTAAAATTACTCCTGATTTTTATTCAGGACAATGCCCATTGATTGATAAAGATGTTGCTGTTATTGCTCCGGGTGGAAAAGCCCTGATGATCGGAGTAAATTGTGGCAATGGTAAAGTACTTTGGAAGACTCCAAATTCAGATACCCTAAGAATGTCTCATGGTTCAATCATTCCAATGGTCATACTTGGAAAACGAATGTATGTGTATAATGCTGTTGGAGGCGTTTGCGGTATTTCAGCTGAAGGAGATGATATTGGAAAACTATTATGGAAAACGAATGAATGGAGCCCTGCAACGACCGCTGCTTCCCCTCTCCTTCTGGGAAATGATGAGATTGCTGTATTTGGAAGTTATGGAGCCGGAGGGGCAAGAATAAAAATTAATGTTGACGGTTCAGGTTATAAGGCTACTGTTGTGGAACAACATAAGGCAACTAATGGGATAGCAAGTGATCAGCAAACACCAATAATACTGGGCGATTTCATCTGGACCCTGATGCCTGAGAATGCCGGTCCACTGAAGAAACAGCTGGTATGTTATCAAAAGTCAGATCTTCTTACTCCGGTATGGTCGAGTGGCAAGGAAAACAGATTTGGACGCGGACTGGGCCCGTATATTGTTAGCGGAGATAAAATGTACCTTTTGGATGATGATGGTAAATTATATCTTTATAAAATATTAAAGAACAGTGTAACTCTGATGGCAAGTCACAAAATTCTAAATGGTATTGAAGCCTGGGGGCCAATGGCTATTGCCGGTAATTACCTCATTATGAGGGATGCGAGAAATTTATTATGTCTTAATATTGGAAAAAACTAACAATATGAATAAAAAGTTGATGGCTTTTCTTTCTGTACTTGTAATATTGGTTTTTATAGGATTTATGATATATGATTCTGTCAGGCCGGAATCTTCAAATCAGAGTAATGTTTCAGGCAGAGTCAAAGATTCACTGCCTGATGCATGGAAAATTTCTGATGAATTAAATATAAAAGAAGGTTCACTTAAAGCTGTAACAGTATCACCAACAGGTAAGATATTTCTTGGTGGCGATTCTTTTGTGTCCTGCTATGATAAAGATCTTAAACTTGTATGGACCCTTAAAACTCCTCATACTATTACTTCGCTTTCGAATTTTGGAGATACAATTTTTGCTTCAACCTTAGATCTGATTCTGATAATAAGTTCAGATGGAAAAATGAAAGATGAATGGGGGCCTTTCGAGGAAAATAGCATCATTACATCAGTTGCATCAAACCGGAATTTTGTAGTTTATGGTGATGCAGGTAATAAAATGATTATTGTACTTAATAAGAATGGGTCTGTCAAAAAAATGATTGGCCAGAACGATGGCCAGTTTGTTATTCCGAGTCCATATTTTGATGTAGCATTGAATTCAGATTACACTCTATATGTCGCAAATACAGGCCATAGAAGAGTAGAGACAAGAAATCTGGATGGTGAGATTAAAAGCTATTTCGGAGAACCCGGTACAGCACCAGGGGCTTTCTGTGGTTGCTGCAATCCTGCTCATTTCGCCATTATCCCAGGAGGCTTTGTTACAGCTGAAAAAGGTATTAACAGAATTAAAATTCTCAATGCTTCAGGAGAATTTGTTGAATATGTATGTGCGAAAAACAAATTTACCGTTTCAGTACCGTTGGATGTGGCTTCTGCAGACGGGAAAACTATTTATGCAGCAAATCCAGAAGATTCGAAACTATATGTATTTATTCGAAAATAAAATCAAAATATGACACGAATTGATTTTTTCAGAAAATTGACAAGGTACCTGCTGCTTCTGTTGATTGCGATCATAGTCCTCGCATTGGGAAACAAGATCGTATCGGCTAAGAGTTGCTCTGAATGTCCTGGTAAAGGGATATGTAACGGAAAAACAGACTGTAATAAATTTTAATTACGGGAGAAAAAATGGCAGAAAAGAATAAATATCAATCGAGAAGGGATTTTGTGTGGAATGCAGGTAAGCTGGCAGTTATTCTTCCTCTTGCTTTCATACCTGTGGCTCTGGCAAAAAAAACTTCAGTTAAAGGATATGTCTGGCAGATTGATCCATTTAAGTGCACTCAGTGTGGTCAGTGCAAGACAAATTGTGTATTAACCCCATCCGCATCAAAGTGCGTTCATGCGTTCCCTATGTGCGGTTTTTGTGACTTATGCGGAGGATATCTTCGTCAGGGTGTAAAAACAATAAGTACCGGAGCAGAAAATCAGATGTGCCCTACAGCAGCTATAACCAGGAAATTTGTTGAAGAACCATATTTTGAATATACAATCAATGAAGATCTTTGCGATGGTTGTGCGAAATGTGTTAAGGGATGTGCAGATTTTGGAAATGGCTCTTTATATATGCAGATAAGGCATAATCTGTGTGTAAATTGTAACGATTGTTCAATTGCACGTTCATGCCCCTCAAATGCTATCTCAAGAGTGCCTGCAGGAACACAATACATTCAAAAAGACAAAAGACAAAAGTCACAAGACAAAGGATGAAGAAGTTTCTACCATATTTAATTCTGATATTCTTACTGGGCTGGCATATTGTTCTATTTGCTCAGGATAGATTTCCGAGGCCGGAATTTGAGTCGGGGTATGTTTACAACACAAACCAGATGCCTACTCAGAGAGCTCCGGGATGGGAATACTTTGATGTTGCTGTATTAATAGGAGCACTGGCAGTAACCACCTGGCTGGCATTAAAAAAACGGTCACGACAGGGATTAATCTGGATGTCAGTCTTCTCTCTTGCATATTTTGGATTTTACAGGCAGGGCTGTATCTGTGCTGTAGGATCAGTTCAGAATGTTTCACTGGCATTGTTTAATACCGGCTATTCTATTCCTTTAACGGCGCTGCTGTTCTTTTTAATTCCTCTTCTGTTTGCACTAGCTTACGGACGGGTGTTTTGTGCAGGGGTTTGTCCTTTGGGCGCAATTCAGGAACTCACAGGTTTCAGACCTGTGAAACTTTCAAAAACAGTCGAAATTATTCTGTCATCAGTACCGTTTATATATCTTGCACTTGCCATCCTTTTTTCATCCACAAACAGTCAATTCATAATATGCAGGTACGATCCATTTGTTGGTATATTCAGACTCGATGCCTCATATACAATGATCATTTTTGGTGTTCTTTTACTTCTGGCTGGTATATTTGTTAACAGGCCTTATTGCAGATATCTTTGCCCATATGGCGTTTTGCTTGGTGTTTTTTCGAGGTTTGCAGGGAAGCATCTTACAATAACACCTGCTGAATGTACAAATTGCAGACTTTGTGAAGAAGTATGTCCTTATGATGCTATTATTCCTTCCAATTTAGATCAAAAAATTGAAGAACCTGAAAAATCAAGGAGTCGTTTTATCATCTATTTTATACTTGTTCCATTTTTTGCTGTTGGCGGAGCGTATTTATTGTATAACCTTGCTCCTGCCCTGGCCAGTGTAAATACCAATGTTCAACTGGCAAAAGAAATCAGGCTGGAGAAGGAAACCGGAATAGAATCTGTTTCAAAAGCTGTCATTGCTTTTAAGGAATCAGGAAAAACAGAAACAGAGTTATTTTCTCAGGAAGAAATGATCATCGATCGCTATAGGAAAGCGTCTCCATGGGCCGGTTTGTTTTTGGGGATTTCATTGGGAGTTGGTATTATTTCTCTGACAATAAGAAGCAGGAGAAGTGAATATAAACCAAATCAGGGAAAGTGTTATAGCTGCGGGAGGTGTTTTAAATATTGTCCAATTAAAGTAAAGAACCAGAATGATCGTAAAACTTAACGAAAAAGATATTAGTATTCTTAAGGTTATAAGCCAGATAGCCGGTGGTTTCACTATGATTGTAGCTCTGACAATGATATTCAGTCTTGCACAGTTAAAAATCATCAATCCACTTGATAATCCGGTATTGTTATCTGTAAAAGAACAATACGATAAAGATCCTGCAAATGCTTCAAAGGCTGAACAGGTAAGGGCAATGGACCTTATGGCCCGCAAAGCTTATTTTTCTTCAAGATGGCAGGTTGAAACAGGATCATATCTTCTTCTTGCAGGAGCTGTAATTTTTATTCTTTGCCAGAGACTTATTTCAGACAATGAAAAACTTAATCCGGTAATTCCTGAAACTAAAAATGATTCTTCATCTATACGAAGGAAGGGGAGAAAATATCTTATTGGCACAGCAGCTCTTATTGTTTTAGCTGCATTAGGTGCTTCCGTTTTGCTTCGGACAAACCTTCCTGCAACAACCGGACAATCAGAAAATTCAGCAAATTCAGCAAAATCAGAAAAAAATGGAAAAGAAACTGCTACAAAGCCTGATAAAACAAATTACCCGTTTTTCAGAGGACTGGATAGCCATGGAATTGCCGGAGGATCTGGCTTCCCAACTGAATGGGATGGTGCAACGGGGAAGAACATCAGCTGGAAAATTGAGGTTCCTAAACCTGGGAAGAGCTCTCCGGTAATATGGGGCGACAGGCTTTTTATAACCGGAGCAAAAGACAAGGTGTGTGAAGTTTATTGCATTAATAAGAATACAGGAGTAATTCTTTGGACCGGATCGGCTTCCGATATTCAGGGTGAGCCGGCGGTACTTCCAAAAATGGACTCTGAAGCGGGACTTTCTGTTTCCACAGTAGCAACAAATGGGAATGAAGTTTGCGCAATATTTGCAAATGGAAACCTGATTTGCTTTGATATGGACGGCAAGAAAAAATGGTCCAAAAACATAGGAGTTCCTGAAAGCAGTTATGGCTATTCCTCTTCCCTGTTAATGTATGAAAAATTGCTTTTAGTTCAATTCGATAGTAATGTTAAGATCTCATTGATTGGATTCGATATAGCTACAGGTGATCAGAAATGGGAAACAATTCGCCAGGGACGAGCAGTATGGTCTTCCCCGGTGCTTGCATATTTCGATGGCAAAGCTCAGGTCATTATTAATGGAAATCCAAAGGTTAGCAGTTATGATCCAACGAACGGCAAGGAACTATGGGCCGTGGAATGTTTGAGTGGCGATGTTGCTCCATCAGTTGCAGTAAACAGCACAATGGCTTTTGCAGTAACTGACTATGCAAAACTTGCCGCCATTAAACCTGGTACCGGTGCTTCAATTGTCTGGGAAGATAACGCTTATACACCTGACGTTTCCAGCCCGGTTGCTAACGATGAATTTCTGTTTGTTTCTACAGGAAATGGAGATGTTGCATGTTATAATTCCAATAAAGGGGATACTCTCTGGACACATTACTTCATGAATCAATTTTATGCTTCCCCAATAATAGCAGACGATATGGTTTATCTGCTTGACAGAAGCGGAGTTATGCATATAATAAAGGTGCAATCAAAATTTAAACTTATTTCTGATGCATCACTTGGAGAGGCTGCAGACTGCACTCCGGCTTTTTCGGATAAGAAAATCTATATAAGAGGAAAGAAAAATCTTTATTGTATTTCAAAAAATTGAAAGAAACTAATATACCAACAAGTAGCTGTGACTGTCAGCAGACATCTGTTCAAAATATTATTTCAGTCGTTGACGAGGTAGTTGCTATTACAGGCAGAGAGCCTGAGAAGGTGATCCTTATTCTACAGGAGGTACAGAAGCGTTTAAATTATCTGCCTTCTGAAGCGCTTAAGCATATCTGTAAAGTAACTGAAATTACACCTGGACAGATATCCGGAGTATCTACTTTTTATTCTCAGTTCAGGCATATTCCTTCCGGTAAACATACTATTAAAATTTGTTCAGGAACTGCCTGTCACGTTAAAGGTGCACCTTTGATTTCAGATGCTTTCGAGAGAGTGCTTAAGATCGATGATACCAGAAATTCATCTTCCGATAATCTGTTTTCAATTGAAGAAGTAGCTTGTCTGGGATGCTGCACACTTGCACCTGTGGTTCAGATAGATGAAAAAACCTATGGTCATGTTAAACCTACGCAGACTGAAGAAATCTTAAGCGACTTCCTGAATTCAGGAAACAAGAGCTTCAGTCTGTTTGAGGTTGATGATAAGAAGGATGTTGATGCAGAAATCAGAATAGGACTTGGTTCATGTTGTGTTGCAGGGGGAAGCAAGGAGATCCTTTCGGAAATTGTTGACTTAAAAAAGAAGTATAATCTGAATATAAGACTCAAACCTGTAGGTTGCGTAGGTGTATGTAACCAGACACCTTTACTGGAGATAGTTACAAAAGAAAATATTCATTCAAGGTATACAAATGTAAGTAAACATCAGGTTGAGGAAATACTGCTTAAGCATATAATACCCAAGTCTTTAAACAAGAGAATAAAACATAGCATTTACGATATTGTTGATACCTTTCTTACCGATGATAAGCTAACAAGTCAGATAAATATTCCGGCTGAACAGAGAGAAAAATATCTCAATAACTTTTTAAACTATCAGGTGCATCTGGCTACAATTAACAGCGGGATCGTTACACCTGATTCTTATGAGGAATATTGTATGCTTGGTGGATTTGAAGCTCTGAAAAAGTGTATTAACTTATTGGATAAGAATGCAATCGCTGATATCATTACTTCAAGCGGACTAAGGGGACGAGGAGGTGCCGGATTTCCAACCGGTAAAAAATGGAAGATTTCCATTATGTCAAAAGGTGATCCGAAGTATGTTGTCTGTAATGGAGATGAAGGGGATCCGGGAGCATTTATGGACAGAATGCTTCTTGAGTCTTTTCCTTACAGGGTAATTGAGGGGATGATGATTGCCGCTTTTGCTACTGGAGCAAGTGAAGGTATCTTCTATATAAGAGCAGAGTACCCTCTTGCCGTTACGAGGGTAAGGAATGCGCTGAAACATTGCTATGAGAATGGTATTCTGGGTGACCAGGTATCCGGATCATCTTTTAAATTCAATATCAGAGTTTTCGAAGGAGCCGGCGCATTTGTTTGTGGTGAAGAAACTGCACTGATCTACTCACTTGAAGGAAAACGCGGGACTCCGCATCTAAGGCCTCCCTACCCTGCGATTAAAGGATATAAAGGCCAGCCTACGCTTGTAAATAATGTGGAAACTCTTTCCCTGGTCCCCTGGATAATCATTAATGGTGCGGAAGCATTCAGTGCAATCGGAACAGATAAAAGCAAAGGAACAAAAGTTTTTGCCCTTGCCGGCAAAATATCAAAAGGCGGTTTGATTGAAGTGCCAATGGGTATCACAATCAGGCAGATCATTGAAAAGATTGGTGATGGTGTAGCAGATGGCAGGAATTTCAAAGCTGTCCAGATCGGAGGACCATCTGGTGGTTGTATCCCTGTTAGTGAAGCTGATACTCCTATTGATTATGAGGAGCTTACTAAGATGGGCGCTATGATGGGTTCCGGAGGTTTGGTTGTTCTGGACGACTCCGACTGTATGGTTGATATGGCAAAATATTTCCTAACATTCACTCATAAACAGTCATGCGGTAAATGTACTTTCTGCAGGATCGGAACTAAACAGATGCTGAATATACTTACCAGACTGAGTGAAGGAAAAGCTTCTCTTGCTGAAATTGATGAACTTGAAAAACTATGTAAATCGGTAAAGGACGGCAGTTTATGCGGACTTGGAAAGACTTCACCTAACCCGGTATTGACCGGCCTTAGGTATTTCAGAGAAGAATATGAGGCGCATACACGTGGCCTGTGTCCGGCAAAAAAATGTAAGGACCTTATTAAATATGTCGTAACTGATAGTTGCACCGGATGTACAAAATGCTCTCAGGATTGTCCCGTTAAGGCTATTCCTTTTAAACCTTATGAGAAACATGATATAGACCAGTTAATTTGCACTAAATGTGATAACTGCAGAATCGTTTGTCCTGAAAACGCAATTGAAATAGTAAGTGTAAATGGTTAAGCTGAAGATAAATAATACTGAATTTGAAGCTCCTGAAGGGTCGACCATTCTGGATGTTGCAAAAAGTGCCGGGTTCAATATTCCGACTTTGTGTTTTAAAGAAGGTCTGCCCCACTATTCCTCTTGCATGGTTTGCATGGTAAAAAACAACAGAACAAATAATTTCATCCCTTCATGCTCAGCGTTGATTCAGGAAGGAATGGACATTGATATTTCAGGTGACGAGGTTATTTCCCTTAGAAGTAAAGCTATTGAATTATTGCTTTCAGAACATCGTGCTGAATGTGAAGCTCCATGTAAAATCGTTTGTCCTGCCGGTTATAATATACCTCTTATGAACAGACTTATTGCTGCTAAGGATTTTGAAGGAGCTGTTAAATTATCTTTGGCAGCTACAAAAGCAAGTGGTCTTCATTGCATTGGATGCAAGGCATACTGCGAGAATGCATGCCGCAGGAAGAAAGTCGATCATCCGGTTTCAATTCGAAATATGCAATTATTTATATACACTAAATATAAGGTTGAGGTTAAGGTTAAGGATGAGGATAAATCAGGAACTGAAAACAGTAAAATCGTCAAGCGTTTTAATTCAATGATAGGTAAACTTGAGCCATCTGAATTGCAGGAGTGGATCAAAGAGTGTGCTGAGAAACTCAACCGCTTCAGAGAAATAGCTGATTTTGATTCGGCAGCATCAGAAGCTGAAAGTTGTATGCACTGTGATTGCAGAGCAGCTAATGATTGTAAACTGAGAAATCTGGCTGAAGAATTTTCCCTAAAGAATCCGAAAGATAAACTGGTTAATTCCCCCATTGTAAAAAAGATAAACCATACTACAGGGCTTATTTTTGAAAATGCAAAATGTATAAAATGTGGTCTTTGTGTAAGGTTGTGTGAAGAATTAAAGGAAGAACCCGCTCTATGCTTTATTCATCGCGGATTTGTGAGTATTATATCAGAACCTCTTACCGAGGAATTCGACAACATATTGAAAACAAGAAGCAGTGAGGTAATTGAGATTTGTCCTACTGGTGCTTTAAGTAAAATGAAGTAATATATATTTAATGAGATACTCTTTGGCAGTCATATTTTTCTTTTTCTCCATATTTTGTTTGCAAGCTCAGATTTCAGACACAGATTGGCCTTTATTCAGGGGGAAAGCTGACCTTACAGGAAAGTATGAATCTGAGCTTCCTTCAAATCCTCAACTTTTATGGAGTGCATCAACTGGTGCAAGGACCAAATCATCACCGGTTGTAAGCGAAGGATCCATATTTTTTGGAAACGATAAAGGAACACTTATTGCAGTGAGCTCTGATGGAAAAATTAAGTGGAAGCATGAAGCAGGCAGCCCCATTGAAGCCGCTCCGATGGTTTATGCTAAAATTGTAATCTTTGGCACTTCCGAAGGTATCCTAAGCGCAGTTAATAAGGAGACAGGCAAGTTATTATGGTCATATACAACTGATAATCAGATTGCAGGATCTGCAAATGTTTGGAATTCTGGTAATAAGGCCGGAATAGTTGTTGGTAGTTACGATTACTTTTTACACTGTGTTGATCCTGAAACAGGAAAGGCACTATGGAAAATTGAGACAGAGAACTATATAAACGGAACTCCGGCCATATTGAATGGTAAGGTAGTATTTGGAGGATGCGATGGGATGATTAGAATAGTAGATCCGCTCACAGGTAAACAGAAGGATACAGTTGATATAGGTGTGTACATTGCCGCCTCTCCTGCCCTGTTTCATGATAATGCATATTTTGGAGATTATAACGGAACAAAATATTGTGTGAATTTAGTTTCGAAAAAGATGGTCTGGAAAATACAAGGGGGAGAAGATTCAGGTGCTATTCTGTCTATTCCTGCAGTCAATAATAACTTAGTTGTAGTTGGAAGTGAAGATAAAAACCTTTATTGCTATAACGCTAATGATGGAAAGCTGATTTGGAAATACAGAACAAATGGCCCGATAAATGGTTCTGCTGTTGTGACAAATTCAAAAGTTCTATTTACTGGAATGGATGGAAATATATATATTCTTGGATTGGCTGATGGGAAAAAATTATGGAGTTTTAATGCAGGCGCACCAATGAGCAGTTCTCCGGCAGTTATAAAGGGAAAGTTTTATATCCTTACTGAAGATGGAAGGTTGCTATCATTTGGTGAAAAAAAGATTTGAAAAAATGAAAATAGTTTATCTCATAACAGGTTCAGGAGGTTCGTTTTATTGCGGTAATTGTTATCGCGATATGATCTACTTAAGGGCAATCCGTAAGGTTCCGGGGATAAATGCTACTGCTATTCCGCTGTATCTTCCTCCTGATGATACCAACATCGAAAGCGGTCTTGACAAGCATGTTTTCTTTGGCGCTATATCGATGTATCTGAGGGAAAAGGTTCCATTCCTGAGAAATATGCCTGCATTTATAGATAAAGTTATTGATTCGGCACCAATGTTAAAAATGGCAGCCAGCAGGGCTGGTACAACACGTACTGAAGGTCTTGAGGATATGACGCTTAACATGATAAAAGGAGAAAATGCCTTTCCGGAAAAAGAGCTGCAACGATTGATAAAGTATCTTACAAAGGATGGGAAACCTGATATTATCCATCTTTCAAATGCTCTTATAATAGGTTTAGCCCGTCAGCTTAAAAAACATCTGGATGTAAAAATTGTATGCTCACTTCTGAATGAAGATGACTGGATCGATGAAATGGCTGAACCATTTCAGTCAAAAGCCTGGAAACTGATTTCTCAGGAAGCAGTTAACGTAGATGCTTTCCTTACACCAAGTAATTATTTTAAAGAATTATTTATTTCAAAAACAGGAGTTTCCGGAAATAATTTTAATGTTATTCCACTAGCTCTTGATGCTGAAGACCTTGCTGAAATCACACAAAATACTCATGACCCCGCTTTAGGATATTATTGCAGGATTAACTCGCAAAATGGATTTGACAAACTGATTGATGCATTCATTGACCTCAAATCCTCTGATAGTTTGCCAGGACTAACCCTTCATGTTTCAGGAGGTTTTACCGGAGATGATAAACCTTTTATTGCAGAGCAGATAAAAAAAATAAAAACTCATGGATTGAAAAGTCTAATAAGAATATATCCTGAATTCCAGGGTAACAGCAAGCAAGAGTTCTTCAGTAATATTGATATAATGAGTGTCCCGGTAAGAAAGTATGACGGTTACGGACTTTATATTCTTGAAGCCAATGCAGCTGGAATCCCAGTTGTACAGCCGGCAACAGGAGCATTTCAGGAAATAATTGAAAGAACAGGTGGAGGAATTACATATTCACCTGACACTGTAAGAGAATTATCAGATTCCCTGGCAAAATTATTTAAAGACAAAAACCTGTGCAGGCAGCTGGGTGAAAAAGGCAAAGAAAAAGTAAGAAATGAACTGTCTCTGGAAAAAATGTCCGAAAGTTTATCCGAAGTTTATAATTCAATAACTAAATAAATCCGATTGAATACTTTGTGGACTTATGATTAATTGAAATCAAATAATATGCTGAAAATAAATTGTATTTCAAAATCATTCACTCAGAGGGGATTAGTGCTTGATGGTCTATGTCTTGATGTAAATGAGGGCGATTCAATTGCAATTATGGGTCCATCGGGTTCTGGTAAAACAACCCTGATGAATATAATAGGATTACTTGATAAACCCGATAAAGGTGAAATTTTCTTCAAGGGAGAGTCAATTGCAAATTTTACTGATGATGAGTCCGCACTTTACAGAAGCAGGAATATCGGTTTTGTATTTCAGGATCATTTACTTCTTCCACATCTCACAGTAAAGGAGAATATCCTTCTTCCATTACTGGCTACTAAATACTCCAAAGAAGAATTCGCCAATAAGGAGCAGCATTTGAAAGACCTTATGGTAAGGACTGGCATTTCTGAGTTGGCGGCCAGGCACCCATTCCAAATCTCGGGTGGTGAGGCTCAACGTGTGGCACTGGTAAGAGCATTAGCCAATAATCCTTCAATCCTTCTTGCTGATGAACCTACCGGATCGCTTGATGCCAAAAATGCAGATGTTCTCGGCGAAATTCTTTTGGAAATGAATAAAGAATTTGGAATAACATTGATTCTTGCAACTCACTCAAATGATCTGGCAAAGAAAATGTCGCGGATTTTACGACTCGAAGATGGAAAATTAGTTGGTTAAACAGATATGGGACCAGGGATTCTGCAAATAGTAGCCAAATCAATAAGGTATTACAAAAAACCGGTTTTGTATCAGATCCTTATCATTGCTTTATTATCTGCAGTGATTACCGGTTCATTGCTAACCGGCAGTTCTGTTAAGGCAAGTCTGAAGAGATCTGCTTCCGGGCGACTTGGAAATACAAATATTTTAATAAGTTCCGGAGTAAGATATATCGACGCCTCTTTGGTTGAAAGGCTAAATGATAGTTCTGGAATCAAATCTACAGGTATACTTGAGATAAACGGATATTGCCAGAGTATGATTTCACAAAAGGTGGCATCAAAGACACATATCTATGGAATTAATTCTGATTTTTTTAAGTTTCATGGAAGAGATTCCGTTACGATTAAACCCGGTGAAATTGCTGTCAACAAAAGACTTGCTGAATATCTCTCATTGAAGGTTGGTGACGAATTAATTCTCCGTTTTACTGAAATCAGTGATATACCTGCGGATGCGCCATTTGCTCCGGCGAAAGTAACCGGTAAGTCGGTTGTGTTTAAAATCGGAAGTATTCTGGAGCCAGATAACATTGGTAATTTCTCTCTGTCAATCAGCCAGATAACGGCTCTGAATGTGTTTATTAACATATCAGATCTTGTTGATGGTGATAGTAAAAAGATAAAGGTTAACAGGATACTGATTGAAAACAAAAAGAACTTTTCAAAAGAGAAAATTTTAAGCGATCTGAAGCATGTTTTGAAACCATCAGATATCGGACTTAAGCTGAGGTTTGTTAAGAAAACCAGAGAATCTGAACTTATATCAGACAGAGTGTTCATAGACAAAGTACTGATTGAAGAAATTGCAAAAGTTATTCCCTCTTCCGCTCCCGTCATTACTTACCTTGGAAACAGATTCAAAACTGAATCAGGTTCAACACCCTATTCATTCATTTCTGCTTTGCCCTCTTCATTATATCCCGAAATTGCTACAGGAAATAATATAATAATAAACAGTTGGCTTGCAAATGATCTGAGTGTTATTGAGAAAGATACTCTTGAATTATTTTGGTACTCACCAGATTCCTTAAATAAGCTAATAGAGAAGAACAACAAGTTTATAATAAGTCGTATTGTTAATATGCAGGGTATTTGGTCAGATTCACTTTTGATGCCTGATTTTCCAGGGATATCAGGAAGTGCATCATGTTCTGACTGGGATGCAGGTGTGCCAATAAAGATGGGTGAAATTCGTCAAAAGGATGAGAATTACTGGAACAAATTCAGAGGAACACCAAAGGCATTTATAAGTTATGAGAAAGGGAAAGAGTTGTGGGGCAATAATTTTGGACCTGCAACAGCAATCCGTTTTCCGGCGGCAGTATCAGGAAAGGACATTGAAGACAAGTTAAGTGGTTCGCTGGATCCTGCGAAAACCGGTTTTAGTTTAACCGATCTTTCAGAAGATTCGGCCAAAGCTGCAAATGAAAGCGTTGACTTCGGTACACTATTATTAAGTCTTGGATTTTTCCTCATATTGGCTTCATTAGTCTTATTGTCCTTTGCCGTTTCTTCATATTTTGATTCGAAAAAGGGTCAGATAGCCACTTTGTTCTCAATTGGATTTAACAGCAAATGGATCGAAAAGCTCATATTTTTAGAATCAGGTATTATTTCTTTGGCCGGTTGCTTTATTGGTGTTTTGGCAGGGTACGCCGTTAATATTCTTATCACAAAAGCACTGAATACCGTCTGGAGTGGAGCTGTACAGACCAATACTCTTCAGGCTTTCATAAGTTTAATGCCATTGATGATTGGATTTATTTCAACTTTTTTATTGACTGTGGCATTTATGATGGTGAAAATAAAGCTATACCTTAAACTCCTGAATCGCAAAGAAAAGGAAACTCCTCACAGACTTACTTCCGGGGAAAACCTTTTCTTATGGATCGTTTCATCGCTTATTGCAATAGCATTTTTTACACTTTCATTTTTTTATACAGATCAGGAAATCGCCTTCTCTTTTATAGCAGGAACAGTTTTATTAGTCGCAATGATTTTATTCATCAGGCAGTTGTTAATTGGCTGGAAAGAAAATATGACTGATAAGCATAATAAAGTAAAAGGATTGTCAACTCTGTACTATTCCTTTTATCCATCTCATGCCATCACTCCCATTCTTTTTATCGCTGCCGGCATTTTTGCTGTTTTCATAACCGGGGCAAACAAAATGAATTTTGATGAGAATAATTTAAAGAGATCTGATGGAACTGGCGGTTATTTGTTGTGGTGTGAAAATAATATACCTATAAAAGAGGACATTAATTCTATCTCAGGAAAAAAGACATTAGGTCTTGATGATGGGCAAATTAAATCGATGAGTTATGTTTTGGCAAGGCGATCATCAGGTGATGATGCAAGTTGTTTGAATTTGAATCATGTAACTGCACCACCACTGCTTGGAATTAATCCAGCAGATTTCATTTCCAAAGGTTCATTCTCATTTGCGAAAAGATTGTCTGATAAAAGGTTTAGTAATACGTGGCAATTTCTAGATGTTACTTCCGAGAACAATACCATCTATGGAATTGCCGACCAGACAGTTCTTGAATGGGGATTAAAAATTAAAACAGGAGATACTTTAAGGCTGAGAGCAGAGACTGGCCAGCCTCTGAATGTGATTATAGCTGCCGCATTAAAATCATCTGTATTTCAGGGATATGTGCTGATTGGTTTGGATAACTTTGCAAAGTATTACCCATCCGTGTCAGGAAGTAATATTTTACTTGTTGACGGCAACCCAAAACAGCTTGAGGTTTACAAGAATGCTTTGAATGAAAGACTTGATAATCATGGTATTCATATTGAGAAAACAACCGACCGGCTTGCTTCATTCTATGAAGTTACAAATACATATCTGTCTGTTTTTGGGATATTTGGAGCTTTAGGGATGGTAACCGGAATTGCCGGATTGGGTTTTGTTCTTTTGAGAAATTATAATCACAGAAAAAGGGAATTTGCACTCATGCTGGCAACAGGTTTTCCTGTAAAAAAAATAAGGAGAATGATCATGTCCGAGATGGTCATGATTCTTTTTGCTGGAGTTTTAACAGGTGTAATTTCGGCTATAATAGCCACTCTGCCATCGTTGACCAATAGTCCTGACATACCATGGCTCTTTCTAATGCTTATGGTAATTGCAATTATAATCACAGGTTTAGTTGCACTTGTGGTTGCAGTAAAGGAAATAACAAATGATTCCCTGACTTCAAGTCTGAAAAAAGAATAAAGAATTGGTTTATAACTTCTTTCCTACTGCAATAAGATATTTCTGAGTTCTGAAGATTATCATCCCATCTGTAATAGCAGGGGCGGTTAAGCAAATATCATTCAACGGAATTTCTCCTAGAAGTTTAAAACTATCACCATCCTGTACTACATAGACAGTTCCTTCTTCATCAATGATATATATCTTGCCGTCAGAAGCAACAGGAGATGCAATGAAACTTTTGGTTTTTCCAAGCTTGGCATTAAAAATCTCTTTACCAGTAAGTGGATCGAGGCAGATAAATGTTCCGTTCCAGTTGACATTGTAGAGATGATTTTTATAAAGCAGCATTGTGTGCATATATGAACCTCCCCGCGGCAGGCTCCATTTTACAGATTCATTTGTGCTCTCATTCTCTTTTAGAGTTATATCACCTGATGCACTGGTTTTTACAGCAATTATAGGAGAACTTCTACCATGAGCACTGTTGAAATAGATAAGATCATTACCAACAATCGGAGTAGGTATTTGAATGTCTCCCCCTCCCGACATGCTCCAGACCTCTTTCCCTGTTTCAAGATTATATCCTGCCCGTTGTTTATACCCATTAAGAGCAACAAAGGTTTTTCCTGCATTATGGTAAATATTTGGAGTGCACCAGCCAGGATACTCATTCCGCATTGTTCTCCACAATTCCTTGCCTGTCTTAACATCGTAAGCAGCTACGAATGAGTTTTCAAGCACATCGCATTGGATAATGAGAATACCATTATATATTATTGGAGAACTTGCAAACTCCCACTCGGCTGACTTCACCATGAAAAAGACTGACTTAAGTATCCCAAAGCTTTTTTGCCACAAAAGATTACCATCTATATCATAGCAAAAGAGGCCTTCAGATCCAAAGAATGCTACTACATATTTTCCATCAGTTGCAACTGATGTATTGGCATGAGTCGATTTAGGGTGTCTTTTCATCTTGGGAATTCCTTTATAGGCGGTCTTATCCCAGATCATTTTGCCGGTATTTTTGTCAATGCAGTACACTTTCCATTCATGAACTGAGGAATCCTTAACCGGCGAAATATCACCATAAATACCAGGTTTAAAGCCCTCTTTATCAGCCTGACTTATAGCTGATGTAATAAATAATTTGTTATCCCAGATGACAGGACTTGAAAGACCAAGTCCTGGTATTTCAACTTTCCATCGGATATTGATCATTTTATCCAGATCAAAAGATTCAGGCAGATTTGCATTATCCAGCACTCCGGTAGACATATATCCTCTAAATACAGGCCATTGACGCTCCGGTTGTAACTGGCCGGAAATATTTATCAATTTTAAATAAAGCAGAAGAGCAGAAACAAAAAGATATTTTATTTTCATAGTTGTTCAATATTTGTTTGCTCGTCAAAAATAGTCGAACAAAATATAATTTTCACAAAAACCTTTTATATTAAATTTAAGAAGAAATTTATTTATTATCATCCTGACTATTTAAACAAAATAGTCAGGATGATTGTTATATTTGCAGCCATTAAAACTAAAATTGCTAAAAAGTGTCAGGATTAGATAAAAGCAATAAAGAACAGTTAATAATTGAAACTGCCCAAAAGCGGTTTGGATTGTATGGAGTTGAGAAGACCTCTATGCAGGAAATTGCTGATGATCTAATGTTATCGAAAGCATCCTTATATTACTACTTCCCTGACAAAGAGAATCTTTATAAAGCAGTTGTTGAAAAAGAGCAGAATGAATTTATTACAAGGTTAACTGAGCGAATGCTAAGTATAAAGGAGCCGGATCTATTACTTCGCGAATATGTTAATACCCGTCTCTCCTACTTTCGTTCTTTATTAAACATTAGCAGACTTAGACTTGAAGCATATTCTGATCTTAAACCGGTTTTCAGGGAAACAATGATTTTGTTTAAAGAGAAGGAGAAGGAAATAATTATCAAAATATTTAACGACGGTATAAGAAAGGGAATATTTTTTATTGAAGAAACTGATAAAACTGCTTCTCTTTTCCTTGACTTGCTTAAAGGACTGAGAATCTCAGTAGTAAATGATAAAAAAACGTTATTTATCGAACAGGAGGAATATGACAAACTCCTTCATAACACAGTAGCATTTACCGAAATCTTTATTAAAGGGTTGAGTGTTAAGTAATTTAAAAATTTAATTGTTATATATATTTAAATTCAGAACAAATTTATGAAAGAGGAACCGAAAAAAATCAGGTTTAAAGTGTACATTCCGCTTGCTGTGGTAATATTAGCTGTACTTACAGGTGCATGGTACTGGTACAGGGATTATTCAATGTACATTACTTCTGATGATGCACATGTTGATGCGGATAATGTAAGCGTCGGATCGAAGATAATCGGACGGATATCTGCTATTTATGCCAATGAAGGTGATTTCGTGAAACAGGGCACATTACTGGCAGACATAGACAGTTCTGATTTTATTGCTCAGAGAAATCAGTCTCTTGCCCTGAGAGAACAGGCTTTGGCAAATTTGAATCAGACTGAAGTTAAATACAACTCGGATCAGAAAAGTATCAAAGTACTTGAGATTAATGTGGAAAGGGCGAATGAAGATCTGACAAGGGCTAAGAGCCAGTCTGAGGGAGGTGTAATCACAGCTGAACAGTATGACCATATTAAGAAAGGATATGAAACTGCTGTGGCCCAGCTAGATGCTTCCAAATCACAGTTATTGGTTTCAAAATCAATGATTTCAAGCGCTTCTGCAGCTGTTGAAACATCAAATGCCCAGGTAAGCGTTATAAATACTCAACTGAAAAATACAAAGCTCTTTGCTCCGGCCGATGGAGTTATTGCAAAAAGATGGCTGCTTCCGGGTGATGTAGTTCAGCCAAGTCAATCAGTATTTACATTAACCATTACCAAGAATTTGTGGGTGGTTGCATTCCTGGAAGAGACAAAAATTTCAGAAATTCATTCTGGTCAGATGGCAAGGATAACAATAGATGCATTTCCTGACGTAATGTTTACAGGTAAAGTATTCCTGGTAAGTTCGAGCACTGCTTCTGTATTTTCTTTGATACCGGCTAATAATGCTTCCGGCAATTTTACAAAAGTTACGCAGCGTATTCCTGTAAGAATTTCCATTGACAGCGCTGATAACGGCAAGGAAATGTCTTCATTTAATATTCTATCCGGCATGTCGGTTGTTGTCAAGATTGTCAAGAAATAGGAATGGAAAATCGGAGAACCCCATCTCACCGTATCCGGATGCTGGTCAGAAACAGAGATTCTGCCTTTCATCCCCAACATGAATCGTACAAATGGTTCCTGCTTGCAAATGTCATGCTTGGAACATTCATGGCAGTACTTGATGCCACAATTGTAAATGTAGGCCTTCCGAAAATTATGGCTTCATTTGGCGTTGGTCTTGATAAGATTCAATGGGTTAGCACAGCATACATGCTTGCAATGGCTGTAGCTCTACCTACATCAGGATGGCTGGCAGATAAATTTGGATACAAGCGTTTGTATTTCTTAGGACTGTTGTTATTCACTTTAGGATCAATGATGTGTGGAAGGTCGTCAGATGAAAACATGCTCATATTTTCAAGGGTAATACAGGGGTTTGGCGCCGGTACAATTCAGCCCCTGGGAATGGCTATTATTACCAGGGAATTTCCGCCCAATCAACGTGGTGTAGCACTTGGATTCTGGGGTATTTCTGCAGCAGCATCAGTTTCGTTTGGACCTCTTATTGGTGGGTTCCTTATTGACAGATTCAGTTGGCCACTTATTTTTGATGTAAATATTCCCTTTGGAATAATAGCTATGTTATTCACTATTATTATTCAGGGAGAATATATAAACAAACTGGCAAGAAAGTTTGATATAGTAGGTTTTATTTCTGTTACGATATTTCTTCCGCTTACATTATATACCCTTTCTCAGGGCAATGCCGCAACTAACTCTGAAGGATGGCATGCTACATTTATCCTGGTAAACGGAGCAATAGCATTAATTGCTCTGGCGGTTTTTATAACCGCAGAACTGACGGTAAAAGAGCCGCTTCTGGATTTGAAGCTCCTGCTCAATCACAATTTCGGGATAGCCAATATAATTCTGGTATTATTCAGTCTTGGAATGTTCGGCAGTACATTTCTTCTACCGATCTATCTTCAGAACTCGTTAGGTTATACTGCTTTGCAGGCAGGTTCTGTATTTCTTCCGGTCGGAATTATTCAGGGTATAACAGCTCCTATCTCTGGTAAAATTTCCGACAAGATAAGCGCGAAAGTACCTATGTTTGTTGGAGTTATTCTGTTTGCATTTAGTTTCTATCTGAATTCAAATCTGTCATGGCTTACTGAATTGAGGTATATTATGATCTCATTATATATCAGAGGATTTGCTATGGGATTGATGTTCACTGCACTTACAACTGTTTCCTTATCAGAAATTCCACGGGAAAAGATGGCACAGGCATCAGCTATTACGAACTCTATCAGGCAGCTAGGGGGAAGTCTGGGTGTTGCATTACTCGCTACTCTACTTACTTCACGAGTAAGTTTTCATGCACAGGATTTTGGAGGATCTATAAAGCAGGGATCGGAAGTATACCAGCAGACTGTCAACAATATTAAATATCGCATTGAGCATGATGCAGGAAGTTCACCTTCAAACGCCCCAAGGCAAAGTCAGGCAATGCTTCTTTCCAACCTAAATAAACAAGCTTATATACAGGGTATCAATGATGATTTCCTTATAGCCTCTATATTAACTCTTCTGGGAGGAATACCTATAATTTTTCTTCATACAAAAAAAACTAAAATTCAAATCATACCACCACATGAATAGTCGAATATTTAAAAGATTAATAATTCAGGCGGTTTTAATCCTAATGATCGCCAATAGTTTTATTTACGCGCAGAATGTTGCGGTTCAAAAAATGCAGACAGACTCTGATTCTTTGTCACTTAAAAAAATTATTGATAAGGTTATTTCGAGTCATCCATCAGTGAAAGTTGCTGAAGAAGCTATAAATAATGCAGATGCAAAAATCGGACTGGCAAAAACCGGATATTACCCTGAAGCTTATGCCACCGCAAGTTTTACAAATATTGGACCTGTAACAGAGCTTTCAATACCCAATATGGGATCATTTCAGCTATATCCCGCAAACAATTATTCCGCTTCAATAAATTACAAACAGCTAGTATATGATTTTGGCCGGACCAGGCAGAGTGTTGAATTTGAAAATGAAAGTAAGACTATTGCTATACAAACTATTGAACAGGTAAAGCAAAAATTGTCTCTCTTCGTAGTTAATAACTACTATACTTTAGTTTTTCTTCAGGCGGCAATAAGAATAAAAGATGAACAGCTTGCTGCTTTAAACGACCATCTTAGTTTTGTAGAGAAGATGATGGCAACAGGTTCAGCAACAGAATACCAGATACTTGCAACAAAAGTTAAAATATCAACTGTGGAAAGTCAGAAAGTTGATATAGTTGCCAGCCGTATTGCCCAACAGGCATCTCTGAATTCATTGCTGGGTAATGATCAGACATTAAGTCCGGTTGTTAAAAACGACTTGAATGTTGGCGTACCTGTCATTCCATCAGATTCCTTATTATCATTTGCCTTTCATAACAGGGATGAAGTGTTGTTGAATGAGCAAAGAACCTCCCTGGCAGGATTAAGACTCGATATGGTAAAGCTTCAGAATAAACCGGTAATAAATTTTATTGCTTCGGGTGGGGCAAAAAACGGATATATCCCCGATCTGAAAAAACTTACTCCAAACTATGTTTTAGGTCTGAATCTCAGAATTCCGCTTTTTGACGGAATGAAGAATAAGTATAATGTGTCCCAGGCTCAATCAACTTTGACTTCTCTCTCCTATGAATCTGAAATTACAAAGAGAGATGTTTCCAATGAACTTTCTGAAGCGGAGGCCTATATGTCAGCAGCCTGGAAAAAAGTAAGCCAGTTTGAACTTCAGCTTACACAAGCTCTGAAGGCTTATTCCCTCGCAGAAACGAGTTTTAAGGCCGGCACAATAACTAATCTTGATTTACTTGATGCTAATACATCTTTGTCGGAAAGCAGATTAATGCTGCTAAAAGCCAGAATTGATTATGTGGCAAGTGTATATAAACTTAAAGCTGCTTTGGGAGAAAGAATTTACTAAAAATCACTTGAAAAAACTGAAGAAGTAATTAATTGAAATAATCTGAATATCTGATACATAGTCTCTCTGATAAATATATTCAGCTTCAATGGCTTGCTTTTTAGAGATCTTATACTCAAATCCCAATGTAAACCTTTCTTTATCTATGAAACGGTCGGAATTCACATACATAGGACTGAATGATTCATAGGACAGATAAGGATTAACCGGAAATGACGATTTATTAAATAGTTCGATCCAGTCGTCGTACTCTCCATCTGATCTGCAACTACGCTGGAGTTGACAGGCATAAGTTCATTGATTACAACATACCCGTTTATTGGTTCGTCCTGTTTCACACAAGAATACAGAATACATAAACAAAAAAGGAATAGTAGTTGAACTATTGTTTTTATCATAATAATTTAAAAGGCAAAGGTACAAATAATCTCCCTATATCTTAGTAAGTCCAAGATTAAGAGAAGGTTTGGTACCTGAGATAACAAGTGCTGCACCAAGAGCTGAGCCATTTGCAATTTCAGAGGTATAAACAAGCTTTGTCGGATATGCATCCCTGATCAGGTTCACGAACAATTCATTTTTTGAAAATCCACCTGTTATGTATATATTTTCAGTTTCGTCATTTGCCGGCAATACCAGATTTATTGCTTCAATTGTGAGGTTGCATAATTCATTCATTAACTGATGATAGGCTTCTTCAACTGATCCAAACTCATATAAGTCGATATGATCTTTCAAATCGCGGGAATGAAGTCCTGTACTAAAAAATACTTTATTCTCTTTGTATTTTGTTTTTAGCAGAGATGATAATTGCTTGTCGGTTTTTACTTTTTTATAATAATCATCTGGTTTATTAAAATGATCAGTTATCTGTTTTACAGCTGTTTCATGCAGGTGACCAAGGAATAATCTTGACGATTTTACAGGTTGTCTTGTGACACTCATGTAACACAGGCAATCTTTGTCGAGTTGTTCTGCGGTAAGCTTTTCAGTATTGAAAGGGTTCATATTAATGCACCATGTTCCAGTTGATAAAAGAAGGAACTTCCCTTTACTGTTTTCAAAATAAGGCGCCAGAGAAGAGGAGCTATCATGAATCCCAATACCGATCTGAATTTTTTTCCCTTCAATAGAAACATCATTAAGCGTACCAATTGCAACCGGCTCAGGTAAGTTTAACCCATGACTTTCTACCCAGGGGTGATACTTCATGTTATCAAAATCCCAAAACGCTGTATGACATCCGATTGAGGTATGTTCTGAGTATATTTTACCAGTAATGATATATGACAGATACTGCGGAAAATGAAGTATATGTTTAACTCTGGCAAATATTTCAGGTTTATCAGATTTTAGCCAAAGGGGTTGCATACCTGAATTGAGCATACCAAGAGCAGGAGAAGCTGTTCTTCTGCAAAACTCATCCCTTCCCCCATTTCTTTTGTAAAGGCTTTCAGGTATTGTTTCACTTATTGGTTTAAGGTAATTATAGACCGCAGTAAGTCTTTTCCCATCTGCATCGAGATAGACCAGAGTAGCCCCATAGGTTGTAAAATTAACAGCTCTCAAATCCCATTTATCTGAATGAACCAGTTTAATTATAGATTCTTTTATCCATTTCTCAATAAGATCAATATCATCACATTCAAATCCGTCATCATCCGGTATTTCAGCAAACTTCTGTTCTGTTTCATCAACAACTTTCAGATCATTATTGAACAGAATCAATTTTTTATTCGTTTTGCCGATATCAAATATGGCGATTACTGGTTCTTTCATTTTAAAATGTTCTATCTTTTAAGTAAAACCTCTTTTTCATATTTCATTATCTCATTAATATAGTCCTGTCCGACAGGGGTTTTACTTTTCAGACAATAATAATCATAAACAGCCCCAAAAGGCATTGTTCTAAGAAGCTCCAGAAGTGCAAGTCTTTCAAATGTCCTCCCCTCTTCTTCAAATTTGACAAGGGTTTTTATTGGTTCGAGCAAAGCATACATAAACGCCATTTGGGCTGAACGGGTACCAATAACATAAGCACCAATCCTGTTAAGACTTGCATCGAAAAAATCGAGTCCGATATTAACTCTCTTCAGCGCCTTGCAGCGAACTATTTCCTGAGTGATAAGGAGTAACTCATCATTGAAAGTGAGTACATGATCGCTGTCCCAGCGAACGCCTCGGGTAAGGTGTAAAAGTATCTCATCAACAAAATTCAGAATAGATGAGATTTTATCACCAACCTGTTCTGTTGGATGGAAATGACCGTTGTCGAGAGTAATCATTGTATTGTTCTTAATCGCATACCCGACGTAGAAATCATGCGATCCTACTACCATTGATTCTGATCCGATTCCGAATAGTTTACTCTCAACTGAATCTTTGAGATGCTCTTTAGGGTATTTCACTGCGAAAATTTCGTCCAGTGACTTTTTCAGTTGCTTACGGAGTGTGTTCCTGTCAACAGGGGTGTCTTTAGAACCATCAGGTATCCAGATATTATGAACTGCAGGTGTACCAAGCTGCTTACCCATTTCAGCACCAATCAACCTGCATCTTTTTGTATGTTCAACCCAGAATTTTCTGATTTTTTCATCTTTACTGGAGAGTGTAAAGCCATCATCAGCCAACGGATGCGAGAAACAGGTGCAGTTGAAATCAAGGCCCATTCCCCTGGCTTTAGCCCAGTCAATCCAGCCCTGAAAATGTTTTACTTCAATCTGATCGCGATCAACCAGTTTACCTCCGAATTCACCGTAAATCGCATGAAGGTTTAATCTCTGTTTTCCTGGCAGAAGTGACATTGCCTTATCCAGGTCAGCTCTCATCTGTTCAATGGTCTTAGCTTTTCCGGGGAAGTTGCCGGTTGCCTGTATTCCTCCGCCTCCAAGTACTGATCCGGCTTTTTCAAAGCCACCAACGTCATCTGTCTGCCAGCAATGTAAACTTATATTTATGTTATCCAATTCAGCTAATACTTTGTCAGTATCAATGCCAAGTTCAGCATATTGTTCTTTTGCCAGCTGATATGACTTTTCAATAATTTCTTTTTTCATGTTAAGGGTGTATTTAAGTTTTGTCTGATTATTTCATATAAAAAACCTGCTCCAACGGAATAGTAATGGGTGAATTATCAGGATTGGTTTCCATGACATCAGTCATGAATTTCCACCACTTTTTAACAATATCGGTATTTCCGAGATCCTGTGATGAACTGGCACCTGATTGTTCCTGATAGGCAAACAGGGTATTCGTCTCTTCATCCAAAAATATTGAATAGTTTCCAATACCTTCATTTTTGAGTAATTTAACCAGTTCGGGCCATATCTCGCCGTGGCGTTTTCTGTATTCTTCCTTGAACCCGGGAAGCATTTTCATCTTAAATCCAAATCTTTTTGTTTCCATTTTGTTTATCCTAATTTAACAACAAAAGTTGATAGTATGAGAATTACAATTCCGATGAGAAGTACAATCATTGTCCTCTTCTTAGCTCCTTTCCACTCATTCAGAAAAATACCCCAGATATTGCTAATGGCGATGTTAAGTGCCATCAGGATACTCCATCCGAATACAGCCATGCCTTCAGACAATTTGCTTGATCCCATTCCGAAGAAATGAAACTGCAGAAACCATAAGAATCCTGCCAGGAATGTAAAGAACAGATTATTCAGAAACACCCTGCCTGAAACTGAATAATAATCTCTGTATGTTTTATTTTTAATATTCAGATATCCGCAATAGATCAGGTTTGTAACGAAGCCGCCTAATAAAATGAATATTAAAGAAGGATTTTTCTGAAACAAAGGATTAGTGCCATGTGCCAGAGCTACATTTTCAATTGGTTTAGCCGATTCAAAGCCAAAATTGAAACAGGCACTCATTACACCGGCAAAAATTGCTATAAAAATTCCCTTTTTGAGGGCAAACTCTTTTACTGCAGCTCTTTTCTCCTCTTCTGTCATTTCTTTGCTCTTAAGAGAACCTGCATATCCGATAACTGCTATACCGGCAACTGTAATGGACACACCAACAATGGTCAAAATCCCTGCTGTTGACGAAAATAAGCTCTGTCCGGCGATAATAGGTGGAATTAAGGTGCCAAAAGCTGCACACAAACCCAGAGCAATACTTTGACCGAGTGCAACTCCAAGATAACGGATACTTAAACCGAATGTTAATCCACCAAAGCCCCAAAGTGCCCCAAAAAACATCGCCATTAATTTTGCTGAAACGGGTGCCTCTTTTAATATAGGTATCAACTGACCGCCTGGGACAAAAATAAATGCAAACAATATTGGAGCTATCAGCCAGGCAGCTACACCCTGACTTAACCAATAAGATTCCCAAGCCCATACTTTGACCCTCTTAAACGGTACATAAAAACTTGCAGCGCCAATACTTCCGAGCGCTATTAATAAAATGCCTGCCAGTGGATTCATCCGGATATTAGTTATTTAGTTAGTTCTGATTTAAACATCTATGACTATTGGTATTGATACATAATATATCCAAAAACGCTTGAAAATCAATTTATTTACCCCAGCCCCAAGGGGAGTAAATTGATTTTCTTCGCTCCCCTTGGGGACGGGGTAAACGAAGAAAATCAATGAGGGCATATGCATGATTCCAGATACTCATTTAAACATCTATTCAAAAAATAAAAATAATTCTTTTATTCCAAAATATACAACGGATATCAAAAAGATTTGGAATTGATTTTAATATGCATTTATAAAAGGTATTAAGTATGAATAAAACCAGAATTTTCTATCTTCACAACAAAAATTAATTAAATCCAACTATGAAATCATTTAAACTTAGCCTGATTCTGCTTTGTCTTATGGCAAGCACGTTTGCTCAGGATTTGTCAGTTAAGGATCTGACATGTGAACATAAGAAAAATCCTATTGGCATTGATGCTATGCAACCAATATTTTCCTGGAAAATTGCAGGCAAAGGGAATAGCATAATGCAAAGAGAATATTCAATACGTGTTGCTACAGATGAGAAATTTTCTTCTGGCAAAATAGTCTGGCAATCTGGAACTATAGCGTCTGAAGAATCTGTATTGCAGCCATATCAGGGACCTGAATTAAAATCAGGACAGAGATATTTCTGGCAGGTGAAAATCGGAGACAAACAAGGTAAGCAATCAAAATGGAGTGAAACTGCTTTCTGGGAAATGGGATTACTTTCTAAAACAGACTGGAAAGCAAAATGGATTGAGATGGCAGGAGATACACAGCGATATTCCCCCTCTCCTCATTTCAGAAAGGAATTCCCGGTTGCGAAGAGTATTGCAAGTGCCAGGATATATGTTACTTCTCATGGTTTTTATGAACTACAGCTGAATGGTAAAAAAGTTGGAGATCAGGTGCTTACACCTGGCTGGACATCTTATGGAAAAAGACTTCAGTATCAGGTTTTTGATGTTACCGGCATGATAGTGAAAGGCAATAATGCAATTGGGGCTGTTCTTGGGGATGGCTGGTACAGAGGTACCCTTGCCTGGGGTAATAACTGGGCCATTTATGGAAAAAGACTTGGTCTGCTCATGCAGTTAAAAATAACATATACAGATGGATCAGAATCGCTTATTTTAAGCGATGAGACCTGGAAAGCTACAAATGATGGGGCTATCAGAATGAATGATATATATAATGGTGAAACCTATGACGCTACAAAGAAACTTACCGGCTGGAATCTTTCAGGATATGATGACAGTAAGTGGACAAAAGTAAGTGTAGGAAATTATAATAACAACCTGATCGCTTCAGAAGGCTCACCCGTTAGAAAAATTCAGGAAATAAAACCCGTAAAAATATTCCGGACTCCGAAAGGCAATCTGATAGTCGATATGGGTCAGAATATGGTTGGCTGGTTAAGGTTAAAAGTTACAGGTGCAAAAGGCACTGTTGTTACATTGAGGCATGCGGAAGTGATGGACAAATTTGGTGAGTTTTATACAACCAACCTGCGTGTTGCAAAGTGCCAGCTGACTTATACCCTAGCTGGTACGGGTGAAGAGATATATGAACCCCGATTCACATTTATGGGGTTCAGATTTGTTGAAGTCACCGGATTTCCGGGTGAACTGACAACTGATAATCTTACCGGAGTTGTTGTTCACTCTGATATGGCAATCACAGGAAGTTATGAGTCCTCAAGTCCGCTTCTCAATCAGTTACAGCATAATATTCAGTGGGGACAAAAAGGAAATTTTGTAGATGTACCAACTGATTGTCCACAGCGAGACGAACGTCTTGGCTGGACTGGCGATGCTCAGGCATTTTGCAGGACAGCAGCTTATAATTTAGATGTATCCTCATTCTTTACAAAATGGTTAAAAGATGTTGCTGCTGATCAGAAACCTGGAGGTGAAGTGCCTGATGTCATTCCTGATATCCTTAGCAAGCAGGGGTCACTGACAACGCAACCTTCTGCAGGATGGGGTGATGTTTCAGTTATAGCACCGTGGACCATGTTCCTTGTATATGGCGATAAACGAATTCTTGAAAATCAGTATCCGAGCATGAAGGCATGGGTGGAGTATATCAGGAAAAATGCAGGTGAAAGCTTAATCTGGAAAGGTGGAAGCAAATATGGTGACTGGTTGTTCTATCATCCGCCTGTCAACAATCATCCTGAACCAGATGGTTTCACTGAACATGATTTTATAGCTACTGCATTTTATGCATATTCGACAAGTATTCTGGCAGCAACTGCAAAAGAGCTTGGCAAAACAGAAGATGAAAAGACTTATATCGCTTTGTATGAAAACATTAAGAAAGTGTTTAATAATGAATATGTTACACCAGCCGGTAGAGTTGGAACCAATTCACAGACATCTTATGTTCTTGCACTAATGTTTAACTTGCTTCCTGAGAGTTTGCGCCCTAAAGCTGCCCGTTTCCTGGTAGATGATATTAAGAGCAGAAGGAACCATCTTTCAACAGGTTTTCTGGGTACACCTTATCTGTGTCATGTCCTTTCGGCCAATGGATACACTGATGTTGCTTATGATCTGCTTCTTCAGGAGTCATATCCTTCATGGCTATATCCTGTAAAAATGGGTGCAACTACTATCTGGGAACGATGGGATGGAGAGAAAACCGACAGCACTTTTCAGGATCCTGGCATGAACTCATTCAATCACTATGCATATGGAGCCATCGGAGATTGGATGTATAGGGTCTCAGCCGGGATAGAGACTAAGGGAGCTGGATACAAATATCTTATTCTCCAGCCGCATCCCACAAAAAAACTTACTTATTCAAAGGCTATATTTGAAAGTTCATACGGAACTGTAGCATCTGGATGGGAAAGGAAAGGAACAAAAATAGTTGTTACTATAAAGATACCCGCAAATACAAATGCAACAATTATGCTCCCTGTTGGTTCTGATACAAAAACGACTGTTAATGGAATTGCAGTTTCAGAAAATAAGAATTTTTCAAATGTAAGGACAAGTGATAAAAAACTGATTCTTGAAGCCGGGTCCGGCGATTATGTTTTTGAATATACGGAAGAATAACATTTTAAAAGAATTAATCTTATTTTTGCTGGCCTGAATTTTTCAGGCCAGTTTTTTTATTATAAGGATTTTAATAATGACTTTTTTTAATAACCATCTGGGTGAATTTGCTGCATTGCTGACAGCCTTTTTCTGGACAGTAACATCATTATCTTTTGAATCTGCAAGTCACAAAATAGGATCAATTGCTGTAAATATTCTCAGGTTAGTGATAGGTTTTGCTTTTCTTAGTGTATTTACCCTGATTAGAAGGGGACTTATTCTGCCTGTTGATGCCAGTTATGAAAATTGGATATGGTTATCGTTGTCAGGACTTGTTGGATTTGTATTTGGCGACCTGTTCCTGTTCAAATCATACACAATGATAGGTTCGAGATTTTCGATGCTGATAATGACATTGGTCCCTCCTATCACTGCTTTTTTTAGTTTTTTAATTCTTGGAGAAAGGCTTACTCTTTTTCATTATCTTGGTATGACGCTGACATTTGCAGGTATTGCAATGGCAATTTTCAGCAGAAGCGGCAAAGGGGAAAAACTTTCTTTAAAACTGGCTCCTAAGGGAATACTCTATGCATTTGGAGGAGCCGTTGGGCAGGCATTGGGTCTTGTTCTGAGTAAGTTTGGATTAAAAGACTATGATCCGTTTGCAGCTACTCAAATCAGGATAATTGCCGGTATATTTGGTTATACAATGCTTGTAACAATTCTTGTAAGGTGGGGAAGCGTATTTAAAGCAACGCGAAATAAGGATGGAATGTTATTGACCAGCCTTGGTGCATTTTTTGGTCCGTTTTTAGGAGTGTCTTTTTCTTTGGTTGCAGTTAAATATACCGAGGCAGGAATTGCTTCAACTATTATGGCCCTGGTTCCAGTGTTTATTATTGTACCGGCAGTTTTGTTTTTTAAGCAAAAAGTCACTCTTCCCGAAATGCTGGGAGCCATTGTTAGCGTAGCAGGCGTTGCTTTGTTTTTTCTTTAACAGGGAAATAAATATATGAATCCGGAAGAGCTGAAATACAGAAACTTTGAAAGTGAATTCGTTTTCTCAACATCCAGAAGTGGCGGTCCGGGTGGTCAGAATGTTAATAAGGTTAATACCAAGGTTGAATTAAGAATAAACCTTCTGACAACTTCTCTTCTTTCAGAATCTGAGAAGGATTTGGTTTTTAAAAAGCTTAAGAACAAGATCAACAGCGAAAATGAATTGATCCTGGTATCTCAGTCAGAGCGCTCTCAGTTGATGAATAAGAAAGTTGTTACAGAGAGGTTTTACGATTTGGTTTCCAAAGCGCTTACTATACAGAAAAAGCGGAGACCATCACGACCAACCCTTTCTTCTAAACTTAAGCGTCTGGATGGAAAACGAAACAGGGGTGTTATAAAGCAACTCCGAAAAGATTGGGGAGAATCGAGTGATTAAATTTATAACCACGGATAGCAAGGGTTTATACTTCTTTCAGTTTCCACTTCCCTCTTCTGAAAACAAGCCATGCAATTATTGTCATTAAGGTTTCTGCTACGACAATAGCAATGAACACCCCTTCTTCTTTAAGACCCATTTGAATTGCAAGGAACCATGCGAGAGGAATTTCAACAAGAAAAAAACCTATTATACCTAGAAGAATCATATTTACCCACTTGCAATTATATAACCGGCAACTACTTCGCTTCCGAAAATTGAAATAATCCTTACAAGTGCTATCCAGCTTGAGGTACTAATCAGACTTTGTCCGATACTGCCGATAGAAAGCCTGAGTATCTTTACCATAATCCTGAAATCAACTACCAGGTGTTTAAAAGATAGTTGAATCCGCTTTTAATTTTTATGAGGTTTTTTTCAGAATTCATGAAGTGTTTTTGTTTTCTCATGAAACAATTGAACTGTCTGTTCGTTTACTGTGATATATTAATATTATCAAAAAGCAGGATGCAAAAGTATTTTAAAATTATTAATTAGGGTTATACAACAAGATAATAACTTCTGGCATTATTTTTGAAATCAACTGTATCGAATAATTTTAAGAAGAAAAAAGAGATGAATTATACTTGTAATAAAAAATTAAATGTGAAGTCGAAAAATAAAACATCAAAAAAGTCTCAATTATTTGAATATTCAATGTCTACGTTACATTATCATAATACATTAAAATACAGTTTATTAGGACAAGTTAAAGTATGATGACATTATCGATTGTTAATAAAATACCAATTGTGTTAATATTTATGGCAGTCGAATGGTACATTGTATTTATAGAATATTTATTTTCGTCATTAATACTTTTAGAAAAACGGTTATTAATTTAAAACAAATTAAAAAAGACAAGGTGAAAAATTTCATCATTTGCTATGAACACTAACAACAATGAGGCTACGACCGTCCACGGTGATAGTCGCCTCGTGGGTTGCTCTTCTGATGAAGAGCCTGGCGCGAAAACCACGTTTTTTTCGCAAAACGAAATCCCAATTAAGTTAGTTAGCAACCGAAGTTCGGAGTTCATGCACCGCTACTTCCCCCTAACAACTATCGATTCCTGGAATGATTGGAAATGGCAATTGCGAAATGCAATCACCAGCATCGATGATCTAAAGAAAATCATGAAACTTTCTGATAAGGAGGTTCTGGCAATCAACAACCTAAAAGGCAGGCTCCCACTGAGGATTACCCCTTATTTCGCCTCATTGATCTACGACAGCAAGTTTTCAGATCCATTGAGACGTAATGTAATACCAGTTGTTGAAGAATTGCTGCAACACACTACAGAACAGTCAGATCCATTACATGAGAAATCGTTTTCTCCTGTTAAAGGTATTGTTCACAGATACCCCGACAGGGTTTTGTTTACTGTTACACAGATTTGTTCAAACTATTGCAGATATTGTACAAGATCTCATTCTGTAGGAAGGCTTGACAAACTTGGCAGACAAGATTATGAAAAAGCATTTAATTATATCTCTAGCCATAAAGAAGTTCGGGATGTGCTGATAAGTGGTGGTGATCCTCTTACTTTGAATGATGAGACACTCGATTACATCCTTTCAAACATAAGGAGTATAGAGCATGTTGAGATCATACGAATCGGAACAAGGATACCTGTGGTTCTGCCACAAAGGGTAACTGATGGTTTGATCAATGTACTTAAAAAATACCACCCTCTCTTTATCAGTCTGCACTTTTCACACCCTTCTGAAATTACAGATGAATGTGCAAAAGCCTGCAACAAACTGGCAGATGGCGGTTTCCCTCTGGGAAGTCAGACTGTCCTGCTTAAAGGTATAAATGATAGTGTTCCTGTTATGAAGGAACTTATGCATAGGTTGCTGAAGGTAAGGGTAAGACCATATTATCTTTATCAATGTGACTTAATACCCGGATCTGGACATTTCAGGACTACTGTTAAAAAAGGTCTTGAGATAATGAAAGGATTAAGAGGCTTCACAAGCGGATATGCAGTACCGACTTTTGTTATTGATGCTCCCGGAGGCGGAGGTAAAATTCCTTTACTTCCTAATTATGTAGTTGAACATAATGATGAAAAGATCGTGATGCGCAATTATAAAGGTGTATTATGCGAATATCCTGAAAAATAAATCGTATAGATGAAAATTGGCTTAACGTTTGATCTTCGGTCATGGTATATTGACCGTGGTTATTCCATGGACGAAACCGCCGAGTTTGACAAACAGGAAACTGTCGATGCACTTGAAAATTCATTAAAACTAATGGGACATGAAACTGAACCCATTGGTAATGCTTTTCAGTTAATCGAAGCTCTGGCAGCCGGCAATAGATGGGATCTGGTTTTTAATATCGCCGAAGGATTGTATGGAGATGGAAGGGAATCTGTTGTCCCTGCAATTCTCGATCAGTACAAAATACCTTATGTTTTCAGTGGTCCTGTAATAATGGGACTATCACTCAACAAACATCTTGCAAAGCTTGTTGCAGCCGCGTCAGGAGTTCCGGTTAGTCCGGGTTGTCTGATAACTGAATTGAAAGATTTATATAACTGCAAGTTGAAATATCCCCTTTTTGTAAAACCTGTATCGGAAGGCACTGGTAAAGGAATTACTGAGAAAAGTCTTGTTAGTTCTTCATCAGAACTTAAGACCATGGTTGAATGGATATTAAAGGAGTTTAAACAGCCGGCACTTGTTGAAGAATATCTGCCAGGCAGAGAATTTACTGTTGGAATAGTTGGATATGGAGATGAAGCTGTTGCAATAGGCGGAATGGAGGTGATATGTGCAAATAATCTGCCATATTCGGTTGAGGTTAAGGAGAATTATCAATTGTATTGTACATATAAAACACTTGATGCTGATATAGTTGATGAATGCAAATCAGTTGCACTTGAGGCCTGGAAAGCATTGGATGCAGTCGATGCCGGAAGAGTTGATCTGAAGGCTGACAGAAATGGAAAGATTTGTTTCATAGAAGCAAATCCTCTTGCAGGTCTTAATCCTGTGCATTCAGATCTGCCAATCCTTTCAAGAATGTATGGAATTGAATACCAGTCGTTGATGGAGATGATCATGAAGGCAGCACTTAAGAGAATAAAAGGTTGAGGCTTAGGCTAAGCTTGAGATAAAAAGTGAAGTATGAGTAAGAGATGCTGGATAATTTATAATGAGCCGTTAGATGGAGCTCTTGCAGATGAGCTTGATGTTCTCGATCAGGTTGCTTATATTGAACAACACCTCATAGAACTTGGAATATCCGTTTACAGGAAAGGCATTACCAACAGGTTTATGGAAGAGATAGAGGCACTTGCTGCTGAAAAGCCTGATTTTATCTACAATCTGGTCGAATCTATTGATAATAAGGGAGAATTAAATTATTTTATCCCGGCCCTTTTGAATATGTACTCAATTCCATATTCTGGCAATCCTCTGGAAGCGATGTTTATTACAAGTAATAAAACGCTTGCAAGTAAAGCAATGAGGGAAGCAGGTATTAATAATCCGGTTTCTTATCTACCATCTCAATACAAACTGCTTAAGCCGGGGAGAAAATATATTGTTAAACCAATATGGGAAGACGGATCACTTGGAATTACCAGTGAATCGGTATTTGAGTGCAAACCATATTTCGAGGAAAGGTTAAAAGGACTTGATGATGCTCATTGGTTTATTGAAGATTTTATTGATGGAAGGGAGTTTAATATAAGCGTGTTAGCTGGGAAAGATGGTCCGGAAGTGTTGCCTCCTGCTGAAATTGTTTTTGTAAATTATGCTGAGAATCAACCCAGGATCGTTGATTTTAAAGCCAAATGGGAAATGGACAGTTTTGAATATGAAAATACTGTCAGGGAGTTTCCAGGTAATGCTCTTAGTAAACAGCTTGAGAACAATCTTAAAAAAACTGCCCTTGAATGCTGGCATTTATTTGGTTTAAAGGGCTATGCAAGGATTGACTCGCGAATCGACAGTAATGAAAATGTTTTTGTTATTGAGATAAATGCCAACCCTTGTATTTCTCCCGATGGAGGTTTTGTTGCGGCTACCAGGCAGGCTGGATATTCATTTATTGATGTTATGCAAAGAATCGTCAATGATTTAAATATCTGATTGGAAGGAAGTTTTTATGAAAGCTCTAAGCACAGTTTTACTTCTTGTAATGTCTAATGCATTTATGACAGTTGCGTGGTATGGACATTTGAAGCTTAAAACCATGAGCAGGTTTGAGAACATTAGTCTTATTGTCGTTATCTTATTAAGCTGGGGAATTGCTTTTTTTGAATATTTGCTTCAGGTACCTGCTAACAGGATCGGATTCAAAGAAACCGGGGGCCCATTTTCACTTGTTGAATTGAAGGTGATTCAGGAGGTTATTTCAATTCTGGTTTTCACAATTTTTACTCTAATAGTCTTTAAAAATGAACAATTCAGATTAAATCATCTGATTGGATTCTTTTTTCTGATACTTGCAGTCTATTTTATTTTTAAAAAGTAATGACTATTTAATCAGGTTTGCATTATAATATTCCGGAATACCTGTTACTTCCTCTCCTAACCAATCGGGTTTCTCAAATTGTTCATCTTCTTTAGTAAGCTCAATTTCGGCAATAATCAATCCTTCATTTTTATCGTGAAAAATATCAACCTCCCAGGTATGTTTTCCAGCATTAATCAGATATCTGGTCTTTACTATCTTCCCTGGCAGACAAAGACTCATCATTTCGGTGGCATCTTCTAATGGGATTGGAAATTCCCATTCACCTCTCGATATTGATTTGCCTTTTGGCTTGTTTTTAATTGTAATATATGCTTTATCATCAGCGGTTCTTAATCTTATGGTTTTATCGGGATCAATAGATAAATAAGTTTGAATTATCTTAATCTCTTTGAAAGCAAGATGTTTGAATTCACTCTTTACAAGGAACTTACGTTCAGTTTCAGTTGCCATTTTTTATTTCAAAGATAAACATTAAATCTAAGGTTGAGGTTAAGGTTTAAGGTTAAGGTAAAGTAATTCTAAGCCTCAACCTCAACCTTTTTTATTACTTTAGCAAAGTACAGGTATTTTCCAATTTATATTAACCAGAAGAAATGGATGTAAAGATTGAATCTTCATGGAAGTTAAAACTGAAGGATGAATTTGAAAAGGAATATTTCATTAAACTTTCCGAATTCGTTAAAAATGAATATAAATCCGATACAATTTTCCCTCCCGGAAGTTTGATTTTTAATGCGTTTAATCTTTGTCCATTTGATAAAGTTAAAGCTGTTATCGTTGGTCAGGATCCTTACCATGGACAGGGACAGGCTCACGGATTATGTTTTTCAGTCAGGGATGGGATAAGTTTTCCTCCCAGTCTGATCAATATTTTTAAAGAAATTGAATCGGATTTAAAAATAAGCCGTCCAAAATCGGGCAACCTCGAAAGATGGGCATCCCAGGGCGTATTACTTTTAAATGCTACACTTACTGTTCGCGCTGATCAGGCAGGTTCGCATCAGAAAAAAGGATGGGAAGAATTTACTGACAGTGTAATTCGCAGTCTTAATGAAGAAAAGCAAAATCTTGTTTTCTTCCTGTGGGGTGCTTATGCTCAAAAAAAATGTGAAGCAATTAACAGGTCACGTCATCTTGTTCTGGAATCTGTTCACCCCTCTCCTCTATCTGCTTCAAGAGGATTCTTTGGGAACAAACATTTCAGCAGGTGTAATAACTACCTTATTGAAAATGGAATTATACCAATAAACTGGATGTAATAAGTTTCTTTTCGTCCAATTCGCCCTCTTCAAACACATTTTTAATATATTCGCTTATAGTGGCTTTCGATTTTTGAAACAGCTCACACAGCTGAGCCTGGGTAAGCCAAACGGTTTCTTACTCCAGGCGAACATCTATTTTTATGTTACCATTGGAGTTTTGGTATATGAGTATTTCGCTGTTGGTCATTTGGTATAAAATTTATCGTCATTCCATTCCGATGGGTTGTTTACAATGTATCCGGCAATGGTTTGATACGATTTTTCGTTACGAATAATATGTTCGTGGTAATTGCGTTGCCAAACGGTACACCCAATATTTAACAAATTTAATTGTTTTGTAACCGATGATTTATATCCCCGAACAATTGCCCCAATATTATTGGATGGTCCATGTAGGGGCGAATTGCATTCGCCCGATTTATTATCGGTAATGATATTTTCGGTTATTACATTATCGGTAATGATATTTTCGGTTATTACATTTTCGGTAATGATATTTTCGGTTATTACATTATCGGTTATTACATTATCGGTAATGATATTTTCGGTTATTACATTATCGGGCGAATGCAATTCGCCCCTACCGTTCAAAATGATGATGCCGTGCAAATGGTTGGGCATTATAACAAATACATCCAATTCAACGTTTTTTCGGATATTGGGTGTGTTTAACCATTCATTACAGGCAATGGTTCCATATTCATTCAATACCATTTCCCCATTTACTACATCGCCAAACAAACATACATGGTTACAACAACAAATAGTTATAAAATACAAACCCGCCTGCGAATAGTCGTACCCTTTTAACCGGATTGACCTACGATTATGTATGTTCGGGTTATAACACATTGTTCATTATATTATGATTGATGCGGAAAAATTTCGTTTCCCAACAATTCAATAAAGGCTGATTCTAATTTTTCTTCGGTGAATTTCATTCCAAATTTTCAATATTTGCGATAGCACTCTTGGTTTGTAAAGTTTCTCCCAAAAATTGAATAAGAGTTATAGTAAAGCCAAAGCCTTACTAATTGTTCCATAAAGCTCATCATATCCTTCGAAACCTACTGATAATCTTATCATTCCCGGTTCAGGATATTTTACTCCCCATACTGCTTCAACAGGCATTAATATAGTATGTGGATCACCCAGTGTTGGAATTAGTTTAATTTTTTCTGATACGAGTTGAATGAATTTATCTCTCCTGCTCCTCTTTTCATCTTTATCTTTCCCGTCAAAATCAAATGTAATCATTGCTCCATAACCTTTTTCTGCGAATAGTTGTTTGGCAATATTGTGGGTGGCATGATTAGTTAATCCGGGAAACCATACTCGTTTTATTACAGAAACTTTACTAAAGTAGTCTGCCAGTTTGGCTGCATTCTCGCACTGGCGCGAAAACCTCAGTTCAAATGAAAGTATCTGAGTTTGAAGCCTGTATGCATCATCGGGAGAGAGCATGTGTCCGACAAATTTTCTGTATTCAATAGCAGACTGCATTAGCTTTTTATCATTACCACAGATTACTCCGGCAGTAAGATTTCCATGTCCTGAAAAATACTTTGTGGCACTGTGAATGACAATATCGACACCTTTGTCCAGTGGTTTAAAAAGCCAGGGAGTTGCGAATGTATTATCAAGGATAACTTTCGATCCGTACTTCTTAGCTATTCTGGCTATTTCAGTTACATCAGCAACAATAAGCATTGGATTTGAGATCGATTCAATATATACCAATTCCGGTTTGAGAGCTGAAATTAATTTTTCGAATTCATTAAGATTATATTTTCCATCTTCAGGAGTGAAATAGTGAATATCAAGACCCCGGCGCGCTTTAAGAACAGACTCGATAAATGAAATAGTCCCTCCATAAATTTCCGTGAAAAATAACCATGGTTTTGTTTCTTTCCCCTTTTGAAAAATTGATAAAGCTGTGTCAATAGCCGACATACCCGATTGAGTCAGCAATGCCCAGTCACATCCTTCAAGTTTCATGATCTCTTCTTCAGCAGAAACTACTGTGGGGTTGCGATATCGTGAATAAATATAATTATCAGGTTCTCTGTAATGTTCTGATTCCTCTTTGAAAGCACCTGAAGTAAGATCTGCATTAAAAAGTTCAAATCCTGCATCCCTGTAAACCGGCATACGTGAACTGTTAACTTCTTTTCTTTTCATTATTTGAAGTATTAAATTGATTTTTGATCATAGAGCTTATTCTCAGAGGCTCAAAATCGATGTAGAATATTACCCGATCTAAAAACTCTCCTGTCAAAAATAGAAAAATTATTACATTATCAGAAAATGAAATTCCTGATATAAGACTGGCTCCTGAAAGAAGAAGCAGAGCAATCCTGAAAAATCTGATTATGAAATTTACGCCTGCTTTTTTATTGACGGATAACAGATATAGAGATGATGCCAATTTAAGAAGTGCAATAAAGATAAATGGGAGAATCGCTCCGGAAAGGAAAGAAATAATAATAAGAGCACTCAAAAAAGTTTGTCCGCTATGCATGAGCACTGATTTTCGTCTATCTGCATAGATATATACACTGTCAATCGAAATCAGAAGGAAGAGTCCGGTTATGGAAGCGGCAATAAGAAAGCCAGGAATCTGAAAGAAAACAGCGACGAGTGAAACTATTGAAAAAAGGATAAAGAGAACAATCTCCCTGCTCAAAGGAGATGTTTTTATATTAAGTATTGCTCTCCATGCCCGTTGTTTTTTCCCCAGATGAAAGAGTGATATTGTTCCTGCCAGAACAACCAGTATACTAATGATCAATTTATCAGGAAAAATACTCTTGAAGAAAGAAGATACTATTGTGGCTACTGATATAGTTGTAATAAAACTGAATGCTGCAAGGCTCCAGTCTCCCGACAAAATTCTCTCTCTTTCTATTTCTACCTGGATTTCAGGCTCTGCCACTCTTTCAGGAATTATTCTTAACAAGTTGTAATTCTGCTTTCCTGAAAATTCAATTTTGGGACTAAGTTTTTTATCAGGGAACTCGGAAAAAGTATTTTCATTTACCTGCCCGTTAAGTTCGTTAAAACTGAGCGCTCCGGTTGGACATGCTGTAGTACATGCTGGCAGTCGACCCTCAACCAATCCTGAAAAGCATAAATTACATTTCCCGATTGTTTTTGTTTCATCGTCATATTTCGGAGCATCATAAGGGCAGTTCCATTGGCAGTATTTACATCCTATACACTTTTTATCATTAATTATGATTGCCCCTGAAAGAGCATCTCTGGTGTATGACTTTGCTGGGCAACCTTCCATACAAACGGCTGTTCCGCAATGGTTACATGCCAATGAAAGGTTAATTAGCGGAAAATATGGTGATACCTCAGAATTATAAGTGAATATTGTTCTTGGTCGGGATGTCCATCCATTTTCTAGTACACAGGCTGCACTGCAGGCACAGCAAGCCACACATTTGTTATGATTAAAAATAAATCCTTTACTCATAGCTCGTCAGCTTTTTCGACTTCGACCCTGTTATCATGGAATGCTGCACCAAAACCCATATCAGTTTCTCTTCCGGCAATAAGATGATTTCCTCCTCCCCCTTCATTATACCAGATTCCGTTTGGAAGAACGACAGTTCCAGTCTGAACCCTGTTAGAAATTCTGGCTTTACTGAATATCTCACCTGTAAGATTATAAACTCTTATATTATTTCCAGTAGAAATTTTTCTAATTGAAGCGTCAATGGGTGAGATTCCTACTGATGGTTCCGGTACAGTCTCTCTGATAATCTTCAGATTTCCGAATTGCGAGTGAATGCGACTTCCGGTATTAGAGGTAATAAATGTTAGAGGATAATTATCACCTTCATTCTGAGGATAACATGATTTATATTCAGGTAGCGGAGATGTTCCCCATAGGGTCTGAGCTTCCGATGAAAACAGCTCAATTTTACCTGATGGCGTATCAAACTTCAGATCTTCATAAGCGATATGCTGAAGTCGTGGATCAAGAACAGGTCCATTTTTAAGGTCTTTTAATTTAAGTTCCGAATAACCTTTTATTCTTCTTTCAAGCCATTCTTCAATATGCTCATTACCAGGCTCAGGAATTAATTCAGGACTTATATTCAGATTAAGCTTCATTGCCAGATGATAATAGATCTCACTCTCAGGCATTACCTCTCCCGGCGATAGAATAACCTTTGGTTTATACTGAATATAGGGTGACCAGTATGAGCCAATAATGTCAGATTGTTCAAACATATCCTTGGCCGGAAGAATGATATCTGCAATTGATGCAGTATCCGTCATGAATTGTTCGACAACGACTTTAAATTCAAGATTTGAAAAAGCTTTCTTAACATTATTTGTATGAGGCGATTGAAGTAAAGGGTTTCCTCTTTCTATCCAGGCTGCCTTTATCTGAGGATTACTGGCTTTCAACATATCTGATCCCAGTTTCGCCATAGATATTGTCCTTCTGAATGGGAAATCCTGTTCAGTGTCAGGGTAGTATGATAATGGTTCCTTAATATCGTCAAAAATATAACTCTGGAGATTTGCATAATTAAAACCCGCCCCTGATTTGCCAATATTTCCGGTTAACACAGAAAGTGATAGAATTGATCTGATTGTCTGACCTCCATTCAGATGTCGCTGCAGACCATAACCAGGCAGAATGGTAACTGGTCCCTTTCTGCCAATAATATGAGCTAGTTCGATTATATTTTCGGATGGAATACCCGTTATTTTTTCAGCTTCGACCGGTGAAACAGATAATGATTTTTTGAATTCGTCAAATCCTTTGACATGTTTATTAATGAATAAGCTGTCAATCAGATCTTCTTCAATAAGTACCTTTGCAATTGAAAGAGCAAGAGCCCCATCTGTACCAGGTTTTGGACAAAAAAGAATATCGGCTTTGTCAGCTGTTGGGGTTCTTATTGGATCTATAACAATTATCCTGCATCCATTTTCTTTAGCTCTGGCAATAAAGGCAATTTCCTGAATATTTGTTTCTGCCGGATTTTTGCCCCAGATAAATATGGTTTTAGCATTTTCAAGATCCCATGGTACATTATGTTTTACTGAACCTAAAGTCAGTCTGACTGCTTCCAGTCCTGCTGGCCAGCAGAGATTTCCATAAGTTGTTGTTGTACCTCCAAATGCTTTCCAGAAAGAAGAGCCTATTTCATTTGTGAGCCCCGACATTCCGCTGCCTTTATACCATAAAATACTATGCGGACCATAGTTCTGTTTAATTCTAAGCAGCTTATCACCAATGATATCAAGCGCTTCATTTATGGTTATTTGTTCAAATTTCCCTTTTGATGTTTTTATGAGAGGATGTATAATTCTATCAGGAGAATTATGCCTTTCAATATAGGACAATCCTTTTATACAGGGTCCCTCGGGAGTTGCAAGATTACCTGAGTAAGGAAGTATTCTTCTGATTTTATTATTTTCAATCTGCACCCTGAAAGAACAGGTGCTATAGCAATTTCGGGGGCAAGCTGTTACAAATTCTTCCATTTATTTCAATGGAGCATCCAGGGTACAGTTTATTTCCAGCTTATTGGTACTTAGAATCCATACTTCATAAGTAATCTTAGCTTGTCCGATATAGGTCATAGTAGTTGATTTACTTGTATTTACAACACCTGTTGTGTAAAGTACTCCTTCTATTCTGGCAGTTATTTCTGCTTTTGGAAAAGCTTTATGGAACTCAATATACTCAGAAACTCCTCCTGGAATGATATCTCCCATAGCTTTTGTACTATCATCAATGGTAACTCTGACTTCCGTAAAAGGAGAAGTCGTTAAATTTTTAACTCTCACATCAGTTGGTCCTTCAGGTGAGTATTTTGTCTTCTTACAGGCAACAACCGACAATAAAATTATCGATATTATAATAAGTTTTTTCATAGCCTGAAAGAATTAGGAATACTTAAAAAATACGACCTGAAATATAGTAAATAAGTTGCAAAGAGGTTATATTTTATTCAGACTATTTGCAGGAACCCAACCTATATTGCCATCAGAAAGCCTTATCTCAAGCCACTCGCCTACCTCATCTTCAATTGATACTTTGGTTCCTTCATGAAGAACAAAAAGATCTGTTCCGCTATTATCAGGAGAACTTTTTCCGCTTACCACAGGATTTGAAATTATTGCTTTATGGCTGTCGAGAACAAGTGATTTATTTCTTACTGAGAACGCAAATGATGAAAGGGTAATGGCGAAAAAGAATACAGCCAGCCAAAACCCTATGACCTTTTGAAGGTATTTTGTTGAATAAATGTATAGTGACAATAATAAAAGACATAGGATAAATGAGCTTAAACTGATAATTGCCCAGGTGTTTGTTGATAAAAACAATGAAACTAAATTATACCATCTGACAAAAAAGAGCTCCGGGATTTCCTGAAACCTGTCAACAATCAGACTCCTGGCAATCTGAAGATTATAGTTAATATCCTCATCAGCAGGTTTAAGAAGATAAGCCCTTTCATAGAATAGTATCGCATTCGGGACATTATTCAGTTTAAAGTATGTATTACCGATATTATAATCGAGTCCGGATGATTGGTAACCAGTATTGTACACATCTAACCAAGCCTGCAGAGCCTCTTTGTAATTGCCAGCGGAAAAGAATGCAACCCCTTTATTAAATTTTTCAGTGCCGGAATCCTGAGAAAAAGCCTTTACAGAAAAAAGAATTAAAAGGAGAAATGTCAGTATATATTTTGTTTTTGAGTTCATAATCTAACTTATTGTATTTTCAACTGACTTAATAAATTGCGATGCTCCCTCATAAATAGTAGCAGCTTCTGTCTCTGATGCTGATGGTGAAAACCTTGCATATTCACATTTATCGAGAATACTATTCAAATTCTTAATTTTTTCTTCATCGATTCCTTTTTCTGACAAGGTTGTAACAGCATTAATACGGGTTAGATCGGAGACAGGGATATTAAGTTTATCGCTGAGGTAACCCCAAATTGCTTTATGGATTTCTTCGTAAAACTTATCAATATCTTCATTTTTAAGACATAATGAAGCTGAAAGCAATCTCTTTACTGCTACTTTTGCGGCTTTTCTGTTTCTTACAAGCGAGAGATCTGAATTACGTCTTATATGTTCTCTTCTTAAGAAAAGTATCAAAAGAAATGCAAAGAGAGCAAAAGCGTAAGCACTGTAAAATGATTGCTTTGATACAATAATATTACCTGATTTACTTAACTTTCCAGATAAGGATTTAATGAATCTGATATCTTTTCCCAGGTATTTCACATCTTCTTTTGCAACTCCTCCATAGACTGTAATTCCAGAATTTTGATCATTTCCTTTCCGTGCGTATAGATGAAATTCCTTAGTTGCCAGTCTTTCATATCTGCCTGTTGAAATATTAAAAAATGAATATGTAACAGATGGTATAGTGAAATCGCCATAGTGCCTTGGGATTAACAGATAATCAAAACTCTTCTGTCCGGTGGTTCCGGTAAGCCCGTTTTTAATATCATCTGATATTTTAGGGTCATAAACTTCAATGTCGGGAGATAATTTGAGTTTAGGAGTAGATGCAATCTTTAGGTTTCCGCTTCCTGAAATTGATATTTTAAAATTCACGGCATCATTTACATTTACAGTATCCTTTGATAATAGCGACTTAAGATCAAGTTTCCCAACTACTCCGGAAAAATCATCTGGATGAACCCCTGGCAATGGTTTAACTCTTATCTTAACAGACTGACTTGCAATTGCTTTTGGGATGTTTTGATACTGGGTAAAAAAGTCGCCAAAAAACTGATCTGACTGAGCTGATTTTTGTTGTACAAGCACAGACATCTGAACAGGATCGAGAGTGATGTCTCCACTAATCTGCGGAAAAAGCAAAAATTGCTGAACAACACCTGTACCATAGGTCTTCCCACTTACGTTCTCCTGCTTTAGCGAAGTAAGCGGCGGGGTTACAAGATCCGATTTAAAGAACCCGTTGAAGGCTGGAAATTTAATTTCGTTTATGCCTGAAATATTAACTCTTGTATAAATTTTAACTGTAGCCACTATATACTCACCAATGTAAACTTCTTTCCGGTTCAGAAGCAGGTTAACAAATATATCTCCGCTTCCTGATTCATCTACCTGCTCAGTTGCAGCGGTATTACTTCCTGTCGGAACATTTTGTCTCTGGGAGGCGTTTCCAACCACTTCGATACGCATTGAGTCGGAATAATAGGCTTTGTTTTTAAAAGTGAAAATTGCCGGAGCAATTACAAATTTACCTTCGTTTAGAGCCTGAAGAAAATAAACGTATGAGTAGGAAGTCTGATGTGACATTTTTCCGTTTATTATTTCAGTACTTGAGCTGTATGATGTCTGAGGGCCCATAAGTTTATAGAAAGGACTAAATGCAGGGACAGAGAATTCTCCTCCGCCGGAATTTACAGTATAGCTTATATTAAATTGTTGTCCGGCACTTACAACTGCCGGATATTCGACTTTTAATACAATATCCTGTCCTCTTAGGGAGAATGATAGTAAGAAAAGTACTGTGTATATTAACGCTGTTTTCATTTTTGTTTTATTCAGATTACCAGTTCTTTACTGTTCTGACTTTTTCTTTTGAAGCTTTTGCAAGTTTAACCTTTTCCTGGACATTTTTTTCATCATTTGCCAATGCATTCAGTAATCTTTGAGCATCATCTTTGGAAATACCCTGTTCCTGCTTTTGCTGTTGCTGCTTTTGATCCTGACTGTTTTTCTGATCCTTCTGCTGATCTTTATCCTTCTGGTCCTTTTGATCCTTCTGATCCTTTTTCTGATTGTCTTTGTCTTTGTCTTTGTTTTTGTCCTTATCCTTATCCTGCTGCTGCTGTTTCTCCTGTTCTTTTTGTTTTACCAGCATATCCTGTGCATAAGCGAGGTTATATTTTGCCTCCTTATTATCTGGCCGCAATTTAAGTGACCCCTTGTATGCTTCTATGCTTTCAGGTAGTTTTTTTGCTTTTAAAAGTGAATTTCCCAGATTATACAGGCCTTCCGACTTCTTCTTTTTGTCGTCATTCTGATTAATGTTTTCAACGAATTGTTTGCCTGCTTCTTCAAACTTGTTTTGTTTATATAGTGCATCACCAATGTTAAAAACAGCATCGGGTGATTTAGTGTTTTTATCTATTGCTTTCCTGTACGATATCTCAGATTCAGGAAAGTTATTTTTCCCATACTCCTTATTGCCCTGTCTGATATACTTTTTATCAGTTTGAGCATTTAAAGTTATAGAAAGAAACAATAGAGCACAAACCAACAGGAAATTTACTTTCTGCAGAATTGTTCTATTTTCTATTTCATATATCATAACTTTTCTTTTTTATCTTCCGTCTTCGGTCTCCCGTCTTCTGACTTTGTTTTTAAACCTTAAATTTAAATAATCTAATATTTGCGAGTCTTCTGTTTTTTCTTTCCATAATCATAAAGTCAGCAAGCATCAGAAATATTGCTATTGCAGCAAAAATCTGAAACTGATCGTTATACTCGGTATACACGGAACTTTCCAATTCCTGCTTTTTCATTTTCTTAATCTGGCTGAAGATTTCATCCAATCCAATATTTGAATTGCTGGCTCTGACATAATTTCCTCCAGTGCTGATAGCTATTTTTTTTAAAATATCTTCATCAAGTTTAGAGATTACTGTGTTTCCTTCAACATCCTTGATATAATCCCTCATTCCATTATTCAGTATTGGTATGGGAACTCCTTCGGTGGAACCAATACCAATTGTATGAATTACGATCCCGGCTTTTGCAGCTTCTTCAGCAGCTGAGACAGCGTCATCCTCATGATTCTCGCCATCGGTAATTATGATTATTGCCTTACTCTTTCCTTCTCCCGGACTAAATGACCTGACTCCAAGGTTTATTGCAGCACCAATCGCAGTACCCTGTTTAGGCACCATATTCGGGCTAATTGTTGAAAGGAACATCTTTGCCGAAACATAATCAGTAGTAACAGGAATCTGAGTGTATGCATCTCCGGCAAATACGACGAGACCGATCTTGTCATTATCAAGATTATCAACCAGACGTGATATTGCCTGTTTAGCCCTTGTAAGCCGGTCGGGTTGAATATCCTCTGCAAGCATAGAGTTACTTACATCGAGAGCAATGATTACCTCTACTCCCTGCTTCTTAACATCTTCAATTTTTGATCCAAACTGCGGCCTTGCCAGCATAATAATCGCTGCTGATAATGCTATAAGTTGCAGAACAAATTTAACTGCCGGACGGATCTTCGACATTTCAGGAACGAGTCTCCCAATAAGATTAATGTCCCCTAACCGCTTAATCGACCTGTTCTTTCTTATCTCATTTATGATATATAAGATAATCACAACCGGAAGCAGAAGCAACAAGTATAAATAATCGGGATTCGCAAATCTGAACAGTTGCATATCAGCTACAATATTTATGTTAAGTTTCTGAATATTGTGTTTCTCATCACTATTTCAATAACCAGCAGACAGAAGGCAGCTAAAGCAGGGAATAAATATTTTTCATATTTTCTGCTTAATTGCCTGACATCAATTTTTGACTTCTCAAGTTTGTCAATTTCATTGTAAACCTGAACAAGTTTATTATTATCGGTTGCTCTGAAATATTTACCACCGGTAGTCTGAGAGATCTCACGGAGTATTGCTTCATCAATTTCTACCTGCATGTCCTGATATTGCATTCCATAAGGCGTTTGTACGGGGTACGGCGCAACTCCCTGGGTACCCACACCAATTGTATAAACCCTTATCCCATAGGTTTTTGCAATTCCTGCTGCTGTAGCCGGTGCTATTTCACCTCGGTTGTTAACACCATCAGTAAGAAGAATAATTACTTTGCTTTTAGCTTCTGAATCTTTAATTCTGTTCACTGCAGTTGCGAGACCATTCCCAATAGCAGTTCCATCTTCAATCATACCACTTTGAATTTCCCTCATCAGATTAATCAGAACTGCGTGATCTGTTGTCAATGGGCATTGAGTGAAACTCTCACCACTGAAGACCACCAGTCCTATCCTGTCGTATGGTCTGCCTGAAATAAACTCAGTTGCTACATTTTTTGATGCTTCCAGTCTGTCGGGTCTGAAATCCCTTGCCAGCATACTTCCTGAAATATCAAGGGCCAGGACAATATCAATACCTTCGGTCGACATGTCCTGAAATTTATCAGTTGTCTGAGGACGAGCAAGTACTATAATAAGAAGTGTAACTGCAAGAGCGCGAAAAGCAAAGAGCATATGTCTGAGATAATGTCTGAATGTTGTTACAGAGCCGTCAAATGGCTGTAACCCAGGCATTCTTAACGAAGCAGTTGTCTTCTGTTGTTTAATCACGTAAAAAGCAATCATTGCAGGAATTGCAATAAGCAGATACAGAAACAGAGGTTCAGCAAATGTTATTCCGCTCATGATTTACCCTCCTCTCCATTTTCTTTTTCATCAAAAGTGCTTATTATGACTTCTTCTACTTTTGTTGCCATGACAAAATCCCAGGAACTCTGGAAATGTGCTTCATTCTCTGATGGTTCCGGATTATGCTTGGCAAACTTAACAAGATCTGCACTTGTCAGAACAATTTTAAGCTGATTATATGATCCGTCTTTTTTAAAGCCTGTTTTTAAAAGAGCATCAAGGGTCTCATGTGTTGTTAGTTCAAGAGATAAGACATTAAATCTGTTTTCAAGGTATTGACGAAGTATTTCAGTTAGTCTTGTATAATACATTTTTGTCTCACCCTGCTGCCAGAGCTTTTCTTCTCTTAGTTTTTCAAGTTCACGGAAAGCAATCACATGCGAAGGGTCGGGGTTGATAATTGGTTCAATTCCTTTCTTTGATTTCCTTAGTTTACGTATATATTTTAAACCGAACCATGCAAGAATTCCAATTATCGCAACAAGCAGAACCCATGGCATTATTTCTCCTAAAGTAACCGGAGCCCGGTAAGGTTTAATAATATCGTATATTTTTGCTGTTGTGTCTGCCGGAGCTATTTTGACCCTCATAACCTCAAGCTGAGAATAATCTGAATAGAATCTTTTAAGTCCATTTTCAGTTTTCATTTCAGCAAAAACAGGAGGAACCTGATAACGACCTGAATCAAAAGATGATACAAGATATTTCTCAGTAATTTTAATTCTTCCTGCCTGAATTTTTGAAGTATCAAAAACCGGTCCTGACAGAATTTCAATTTTTTTAATTAATGTATCCTTAAATAATGGAAGGGAAAGTTTAAGAGTGGCAGGTTGATCAATTATAATTGAAAATTTTAACTGATCGCCGATATATATTCTTGAAGTATCAAAGGATGCAGTTACTTTTACATATTGACCAAATGAGGAAAATATAATTGAAATAAATAGAAAAATAGAAATAACCAGCCTCTTCATATTTTATCTGTTCTCAAATAACTTAATAAGTGGTTTAACATAGTCAAGATCTGTTCTAAGTTCTGCAGAATCAACACCGCATCTTTTAAATGTGTTTTTTACAAGGGTAAAATGATTCTGCCACCATTTCTCATATGCATCTCTGGTTGCTCTGGAAGTGGTATCAATCCATTTCTCAGCACCTGTTTCAGAGTCTGAAACTTTAACCAGACCTACATTTGGAAAAGCCTTTTCCAGAGGATCAAACACCTTTAATGCAACGATATCATGTTTGTTGGATGCAATTCTTAGCGCCTGTTCAAAATCCGGAACTATAAAATCTGAAATAATAAATGTGGTACATCTTTTTTTTATGGCATTTGTAAGAAACCGCAATGGTTCATCCAGGTTTGTTTTCTGACTTTGTGCTTTAAAATCAAGAAGCTCCCTTATGATCCTCAGTATATGAGTACGCCCCTTTTGAGGCGGAATAAATTTTTCCACTTTATCAGAAAAGAATATTACGCCGATCTTGTCGTTATTGAAAATTGCCGAAAATGAGAGGACAGCTGCTACTTCGGTCATTATATCTTTTTTCAGACTTAAGGTTGTGCCAAAATTACCTGAGCCACTAACATCTATGAGTAACATAACAGTAAGTTCCCTTTCTTCCTCAAATACCTTAATAAATGGATGATTAAACCTTGCTGTTACATTCCAGTCAATACTCCGTATATCATCACCATACTGATATTCCCTTACTTCACTGAAAGCTATCCCTCGTCCTTTAAAGGCACTATGATATTCGCCTGCAAAAATATGCCTGCTCAATCCACGGGTCTTTATCTCAATTCTCCGTACTTTCTTTAATAATTCAGTTGCTTCCACTTTATAACAATAGGTAAGAACATAAGTAATAGTCAGAATTACAAAAAGATAATATTCTTAATTTGAAAGCTCTATGGAACTTCAACAATATTAAGGATTTCAGAGATTATATAATCCTGGTTTATGTTTTCTGCTTCAGCTTCGTAAGTAAGCCCGATTCTATGTCGCATAACATCAGAACAAACTGCCCGTACATCTTCTGGTATAACATATCCCCTTCTTCTTAAAAATGCAAATGATTTTGCTGCCAGTGAAAGGTTTATGGATGCTCTTGGCGATGCTCCATAGGAGATTAGATTTTTAAATTGCGGAAGTCCATACTTTTCAGGATTACGGCTTGCAAAGACAATATTTAAGATATAATTTTCAATCTTTTCATCCATATAGACTTCTCTTACAACATTCCTGGCCCTGGTAATATCTTCAGTTTTCAGCACAGTATTTGTTTTTGGGAAAACTTTTGCAAGATTCTCCCTTATAATCATCTTTTCCTCGTCCATAGTTGGATAATCAATCAGGACTTTCATCATGAACCTGTCAATTTGTGCTTCGGGAAGAGGATAGGTTCCTTCCTGTTCAATAGGGTTCTGAGTAGCAAGAACAAGAAATGGTTCTTCCAGTTTAAACGTTGATTCCCCTATTGTTACCTGTCTCTCCTGCATTGCTTCAAGTAATGCACTCTGCACTTTTGCCGGCGATCTGTTAATCTCATCAGCCAGAATGAAGTTAGCAAAAACCGGTCCTTTCTTTACAATGAATTCTTCTTTCTTCTGACTATATATCATTGTACCAATAAGGTCAGCAGGAAGAAGGTCGGGGGTAAATTGAATTCTGGCGAATTTGGCATCGATTATTGATGCCAGCGATTTTATAGCAAGAGTTTTGGCAAGTCCGGGAACACCCTCAAGCAATATATGGCCATTCGCGAGAAGGCCTATCATAAGGCTGTCGGTCAGATGTTTCTGTCCTACAATTACTTTATTCATCTCCATTCTTATAATGTCGACGAATGCACTCTCCTTTTCTATTTTTTCATTTAAAATTCTGATGTCAGCTGTTTGCTCCATAGCTTAAAAATTTAAGTCGCAAAGATAATAAAACGTGTTCTAATAACCATTATCCGATCTATTTGATAAATCGAGTACAAAAGAAACGCAGTAATTTCTAAAGTGTTGTTAAGAAGAGTTAAAGTTTTGTTAAAGGTGCAAGAGGGTTCCATTCAAACCGGCCTCTGAATAAGCTTCTGATTAAAATTATCATCACTAATGGAAGAAAAGAAATCTCGAAATCCTGAGGCAAAATGAAGTGGATAATTAGAAATGATGCAGATATATAAAACACAATCCTGAACCATATTTTCCCTTCCCTTTTCAAAATAAGAGAACTAAGGCAAAGAAAAATTATAGGATTGAGCCAGAGAATATTGAGATTCCATTTCATTTGTACATGGTCGGTGAAATAGCCGAAAAATATCATCAGGATTGCTAAAATAGAAAATATTGAAAAGAGGAGAATATCAATAACGTTTATAATCCTTTTGTTTTTAAGCCACACCGACATTATTATAATCAATATCAAAATAAGCGTAAACACGAACACTGGCGATATAAAAAAATTCTGACGCATTTTGAGTGCCGGGAAATCGAGAATCATCTGAGGATTCTGTAGAAGAGGTATCATCTTGTCCGACCTGTTTACTACGGTTTCTGAGAGTTCCTTCTGCATATCAAGAGGAAGGAACATCCTGTCTCTGTATGAAGCTTTTTTATCGCTTGTCGAACCCATTATAAGATCAATCCCAAATTGCAGCCACTGATAAGGATACTGATATTTGCTTACCAGATTCCTGAAAGATGGAATTTCCCCGGTCTCGGCCGGTGGATATAACAACTTCGTTCCCACTGCCTTTTCAAAAATATCCCTGATCCTGGTTGAACAATCATCGTAGAAGAAATCATATTTATAGGTTGCATTCTCAGGTTTAATATTCTCATATATAAGGGAAACCAGCTTTTTTGTTTCTTCCGGATTGATATTCATTCTCTGTGAATAAACATACCTCTGTTCAATGATATATTCACCCAAAAAATCTTTTAATGGTTCTTCCCTGACGTAATAATCCAGGCGTCCTTTGGCAAATTTCCAGGCAAAATTTGGTGCATTGAAATCAAATACCCCCCAGTTATAAACCATATCGGTGTTATTCTTCGGAATATAGATCCGAATGGCACTATGGCCATATATTGAATAAGTATCAGTGCCGGGACCGCATGTAATCAGATAAACTGTTGTATCAGATAAAGTTTGAGATTGAGCTCCTTTTGAGGATATAAGGATAAGAAGTGAGATAATTAAAAGAATCTTTTTCATAAGTACTCAGTTTCTGTAAACGTAAGAGATTTTTGGGAGAAATAAAAGACAGAAAAAATGTTCAGTATTTCGATTATTTTTGTAAGGCAGTTTTCAAACCAAAATAAATCGTTAGCATATGAAAAATGTGTCACTTATTATTTGTATCGTTTTTTTGATATCAGATCTCACTCTTTTTGGACAAAGAAAAAGCCTCACTTATGTCACTATCAGTGGTGATCAGTTTTTAATTAATGGGAAGGTAACTTATGAAAAGAGGTACTGGAATGGTTATAAAATTGAAGGACTCCTTTTTAACTCCAGGATGGTGCAGGGTATTTTCGATGATTCAAATCCTGAAACAGTTAATAACTGGATCTACCCTGATACTAAAAAATGGGATGCTGACAGGAATACTGATGAATTTGTGAGAAACATGAAGAAATGGAGAAGTTACGGGCTCTTATCCTTCACAATCAATATGCAGGGTGGTAGTCCACAGGGATATTCAATTAGCCAGCCCTGGAACAGCTCTGCATACAATTCAGACGGATCGATTCGTCCGGAATACCTTTTAAGATTGAAGAAAATTCTTGACAATGCTGATGAGCTGGGAATGGTGCCGATTCTTGGACTGTTCTATTTTGGACAGGATGAACGGATAAAGGATGAAAAGGGAATATTGTTCGCAGTCAATTCTGTAATTGATTGGCTTTACAGTAACAACTACCGGAATATTCTGATTGAAATAAACAATGAATGCAATGTCAATAAATACGATCATGAAATTCTTAAACCACCGCGTGTTCACGAATTAATTGAGCTGGTAAGGAATAAAGAGAAAAATGGTTATAGATTTTTAACCGGGACAAGTTATGGAGGGGGCTTTATCCCCTTATCAAATGTTGTTAAAGTTTCCGATTTTATTCTGATTCATGGCAATGGTGTTACAGATCCGGCAAAGATTTTCCTCATGGTGAATAAGACCAGGATGGTAGATGGGTATACAAAAAAGCCAATTTTATTTAATGAGGATGATCACTTTAATTTTGATAAAGAACAAAACAATTTTACTACTGCCATAAAGAGTTATGCATCATGGGGATTTTTTGATTACAGAATGAAAGATGAGCCCTTTGAAGATGGTTATCAGAGTGTTCCTGTTGACTGGGGAATCAACTCAGCAAGAAAAAAGCTATTCTTTAACCTTTTAAAAGACATTACCGGATCAAAATAACACGACTTGTATTTTGTTACTGGCACTCTTTTTACTAGTTTTATGCCGCCTCTGAAGGAGGCAAATAAGATGATAATATCACCTAAATTATATAAAAAATGAAAAAGATTGCAGTAATAATTATTGGGCTATTCTCATTATCTTTAATTAGTTGGCAGAATACAAACACATTCCATATCACCGATCTGCATGTACATTGTAAGGGAGGATTTACAATTCAGGACGCAGTTATTAAATCGAAAGCAGAAAATATCAGCTACGGTATTGTGACTAACTGTGGTGTTGGATTCCCTGTTCACCAGGACAGCCAGATTGATTCAGTAATACTAAGTATGAAAGATTATCCACAGTTCTTTATGGGAATGCAGGCTGAAGGAAGAGAATGGGTTAATACTTTTTCAAAAGAATCGCTGAAAAAATTTGATTATGTATTCACTGACGGGATGACTTTCACCGATGCCAAAGGCAGAAGAAATCGTATCTGGATAAAAGAAGAAACCTGGATCGATAATGAACAGGAGTTCATGGATTATCTGGTTAATACTATTGCTAAAATATTAAGCACGGAACCTATTAATATGTATGTAAATCCAACATTCCTTCCTGCACAGATGAATGACAGATATGATGCTTTCTGGACAAATGAAAGAATGGACAAAGTTATCAATGCAGCAAAAAATCACAATATTGCAATAGAGATTAACAACAGGTACAGGATTCCTTCCATTAAATTCATACAAAGAGCGAAAGACGCAGGGGTTAAGTTTACAGTTGGTACTAACAACCAAAATAAAGATTTTTCGGGTGCTGCCTATGCCCTGGAAGCAATAAAAGAATGCAAACTGACACAAAAGGATTTTTACATGCCTGTAAATAAGAGACAGGGTGGAAAGCTTTGATTTAGCTAGAGTTTTAAAATTTTTGCCGGGAATAGTTCTTGGTTTAACTGTGCATGAATTCTGTCATGCACTGGTTGCTCATTTATGCGGTGATTCAACCTCTAAAGATCAGGGAAGAGTGACTTTGAATCCGTTAAAGCATATCGATCCGCTAGGTTTTATTATGCTTATTTTTGCGGGGTTCGGATGGGCAAAACCCGTTGAATTTAACGAGCAGAATTTGCGGAATCCGAAATATGATGTTATAAAAATAGCATTAGCCGGCCCATTATCGAATGCGGTAATTGCTATGATTCTGTCAGTTATATTTTCCATTTACTCATCTTTTGTGCCTGTATATCAGAGCCATGCTACACAGATTATTTCTGAAGTTTTTCTTTATGCAATATACATCAACTGGGGACTTTTCATATTTAATCTTATCCCTCTCCCTCCTCTTGACGGATCTCATCTGCTTTTTTATCAGTTAAGAAGGTTTCCGTCAGTTTATAATGCATTATATAAATACGGATCATTTCTTTTATTCGGTCTGATAATAGCAACCTTTCTTACGAAAATTAACTTTCTTCCGATCTGGCCTGCGATACAGTTTATTGGAGGAGGATTTCTTTCGTTAGTAGGATATTCAGGGTGATAAGCAATTTAGAATAGCGATTGATAATTTATAATATGAAGATCTGGAATCATGTATATGACCTCATTGATTTTCTTCGTTTACCCCGACCCCAAGGGGAGCGAAGAAAATCAATTTACGCCCCCTCGCCTTCGCGTAGCCGCTTCGGCAGAGCAAGGTTGGGGCTGGTGTAAATAAATTGATTTTCAAGCGTTTTGGATATATTATGTATCATTACCGATAGTCATAATTAATAAAATGAAACACACATTTTTATTCTTAGCTACTTTACTTTCTCTTAATTTAGCAGCTCAGGAGAATCCTTATAAATCAACTTTGGTTTCATTATGTAATACTCTACTTAGTACACAAATAAATGATTCATCTGATCCGAACTTTGGGGCACTGGTTTGTCAATCAATAAATCCGGATAATCATCCTATTCACTCCCGTGCAGCAGAAAGTGTTTATCCTTTTGCAATTGCCTGGAAACTAACAGGGAAAGTCAAATATAGGGATGCAGCCATTAAATTAGGTAACTGGCTTATTGAAATTCAGGAGACATCGGGGAAAAAAGCTGGGGGGTGGAGTGAAGAATGGCCTGATCCAAAACAGAAATTCTGGTTTGGAACCACTTCAGATCAGCTTATTTCATTGGCAGGCGCATATCCTCTTCTGAAAAATTACCTGACAGCATCTGAACTTGAAAAATGGAATAAGTCAATGTATAATGCTGCGGAATTTATCAGGATTAATTTTCCAATGGGATCAAATATTAATTACAATTCCACAGGAGCAGTTGCTTTGATATTTGCTTATAACAATGTAAAAAAACCAGATGAGAATTGGCTTCTGAAAGCCGATTCCCTTATGAATATAAATACTCTAAAGTTTATTGACAGTCAGAACCTCTTAACCGGTGAGGGAAATGGTGTGGATGAAGGATATAACATTGCTCAAAGTATTGGCTATATTGCGTTGTATGGGATAATGAGAAATGATTTACGGATTAAACAAATTTCTGCTGATTTGCTCAGAACTCACTATTTGTTTGTCTATCCGAATGGTTCAGTTGATAATTCATGGGGAACGCGGTCATTTAAATGGAGTTACGAGAGCGGAACAAAAACTGCCCCCGGAGTATATTTCAGTTTTGCACTTTTAGCTGACATGGATCCAAAATTCAATGCCGCCGGACTTAAATGTCTTGAATATTTAAATCAGAAGTGTATAAGAAACGGGTGGATTGATTATGGACCACATTCTCAAAATCATAAAACCAGTACACCCCCATGCAATTATTCCACCTTTGCAAGGGCGCAAAGTCTGGCTTTAGCTATTGAATATGGAGCAAAAACAAATCTAAAAGAACCATTCCCTGCTCAGGAACATAATTGGTTTAAGTTTTTTCCTGACATCAAAGTGGCTGTTATCAGGACGGATAAAATTATGGCAACTGTATCTGCTTATGGAGAAATTAGCAAATATCCGCGTGAATCAGTTTGTCATGGAGGAAGTATTTCAAATCTTTGGTTTGATGGTTTTGGCGAAAATGGTTTTATGCAATCTTCGTCAACTGCATCGTACAAGAGAATTGAGGCAATGCATATGCCTATAGAGAAAGATTTGCTTCCATTAACCTCCAGAATTGAGTTTAGTGAAGACAGCTCTTATTATTCAAATATTTTTGAAGCAGATGCAAAAATGGTTGTTGAGAAGAAATCTGATAATGTAAGTGTTGTTTCTTCAGGAACTATGCAAACTATAAAAGGTTTCAAATCAGGGACGGAATACAAACTAACAAACAGTTTTTATGATTCTTACATTACAAAAGAAATAACTGTTAAGGGTGAGAATCAATCATATAAAATTGTAGAACCGATTGTAAATGATCCTGGAACTACATTATCTCTTTTAAATGACAGTACTGTAATCATTAAAACAACGTCATCTGAAACTGAATGGGAATTGAGAATTTTAAAAAATACAGTGCCCTATAAAATATCTTTAGGAATTGATAAAGAAAAATACTGGTGCCCTTTTCCTGCTGTAGAAGCTTATCCGATAATAATCAGTTTCAAAACTGTTTCACAGGAAGCCCAGACCTTAAAAATTTACCTGGGCAAAAAAACTGACTAACATTTGTGATTCCGGCGCGGCTCGAACGCGCGACCCACAGCTTAGAAGGCTGTTGCTCTATCCAACTGAGCTACGGAACCATTAACCGGCTGCAAAAATACATTTTTTTTCAATTTTTCCAACCCTATTTTTTAATTGTCATTGATCATTGTGGAACTCAATAGTGTATTTACATGTTTTTCATGTAGTTAACCAACCCTTTTTGATCAATAATCTGTTTCAGCTTTTCGGGAAGAGGTTCAAAAAAGAATTTCTCCGATCCTATTACCAGCTCACCTTTTTCGAAATTGCACACAACTACATCGCCTGATTTATAAGCTTCAACAGCTTCCTTGTGTACGATGAGCAACAAGCCCTGGTTTATTGAGGATCGATAAAATATCCTGTTCACCGATTTAACAATAATTGCTTTTATTCCTGCATATGAAAGGCCAACTGATGGATGTTCCCTTGAACTACCACAGCCAAAATTATCTCCTGCTATAATAATATCGTTCTTTCTGACACTTTTGCTGAATGAAGGATCAAAATCCTCGAAGAGGAGCAGCATTATTGCTGCCGGATCAGAACTAAGTACATTATAGGTATGCTTGCCGGCGAACATCTGATCAGTATTAAAATTATCAACATCTGCATAATTCCATACACCTTTGATTCTTCTGTTTTCTCCGGATTTTATCTCAGAAGTTTTACTCTGAGCTATTTTATACGGGAATTTTTCTTTTCCCTGAATCTTTCGTGGATCAGTAATAGAACCGGTTAAAGCTGAATGAGCTACAATTGCAGGAGAAGCAAGATATATCTTTGCTTCCTTGTTACCCATTCTTCCCGGAAAATTACGGTTTGCTGTAGAAATAACAGTGTGTCCGTTAGCGGGTATCCCCTGCCCTGTTCCAAGGCATGGACCGCATGAGGGAGTCAATACATTCGCCCCCGACTTTATGAATATTGAAATAATCCCCTCTTCAATCGCCTGAAGCATTATTTTATTTGACGCTGGAATGATATGAAGCTGAAAACCCCTCTTTATTGTTTTGTCTTTCAGTATTCCGGCAGCTATTCTCATATCTTCAATTCTGCCGTTCGTGCAGGTGCCTATTAGTCCTTCGTTGACAATGGTACCTGCAACTTCTGCCACAGATTTGACATTATCAACATTATGAGGTGCAGCTACAACCGGGAATACATTGGTTAGATTAATTGAAATTTCACTAAAATATTTCGCTCCGACATCTGCCCATACACCGGTAACTTTTTCATTATAAAAATTTTTAAGAATATTATCAGCAGGAAAAACGGCATTCTTTGCCCCCATTTCTGACGCAAGGTTTGCAATTGTCATCCGGTCTGAAATATTAAGAGATTTAACTCCTTCACCATGGTATTCAATTGACATGTAGTTTGCTCCATCAGATCCTATCATGCCAATAATCCAGAGTGCAAGATCTTTGGCAGATACATTCTCATTTAGCTTCCCGGTAAGGGATATTTTTATTGATTCCGGAACTCTGAACCAGGTCTCTCCACGTTTCCAGATTCCGGCAGATTCAGTGCGGTCGATTCCTGCAGCAAATGAGTTGAAAGCACCGGCTGTTGATGTATGACTATCGCTCCCTACAATCAGCATGCCCGGTCTTGCATGATACGACATGATCTGATGACAGATTCCTTTACCAGAATCATAGAATTTTTTAATTCCCTGACTATCTGCGATATCTCTGATTTCCTGATATTGTGTAGCCAGTTTTGCATCTGCAGGCGGGGCATTATGGTCGAGAACTATAAGCATCTGGTCGGGATCTGCAACACTCTTCCCCCCCATTTTCTGAAAAGTTTTATAAATACTTGAAGTATTATCGTGAGTGAGTATAATATCAGGTCTGGCAAAAACTATTGCACCTGTGGGTGCATTAAAAATCTTTTCAGCAAAAGTTCGTGGAGTCATATGAATTGTACTAATTGATATTTAACAACATAACAACATAACAACATAACAACATAACGATTATTGTAATAAATTCTAACCCAATAACCCTCCGTTCTGCCAGACTTCAAACTGCACATCAGAAAATGGTTCTGCCCTGAATATTTTACCAGTATGAAGATTCTCTATTTCTCCTGTTTTGAGATATATTTTTACAATATCGCCGTCTTTCATATCATTCTCAGTAAACGATTTGCATGTGATTATTGGAAATGCTGCGTTAATGGCATTTCTTTCGTAAATAGCACCAAAGGATTCTGCTACAATTGCTTTTATACTGAGAGAAGCGAAGCAATCAACAGCCTGCTGTCTGGAACTTCCGCATCCAAAGTTTTTTCCGGTAATTATAATATCGCCAGGCTTTGCTTTCTTTGCAAAGTCTTCAAATCCTTTCAGGTTATCGAAGGTATACTGCCCCATTTCTTTTATGTCAGTTATTGCCAGGTACCTGTTATGAAATATCAAATCAGTATCTATATTATCTTTTTTTATGAACCGGATTCTTCCTTCAATAACCGACTCTTTTTTAGCTGAATTTTCATGCTCACGGATCTTTTTCTCAGTTTTCACAGATGAAACAGGTTTTGTGAATACCGAAGGTTCTTCGGGTATGTTATCAGGAGTGGTTATATACCCTGCTATGGCTGAAGCTGCAACTATTTCAGGTGAAGCAAGATATACACTTCCTTTTCCCTGTTTTCCTGCAAAATTTCTATTGCCTGAACTCAGGGTAACTTCACCTTGTCCATTTTGTCCAACCTGTCCGGCAGCGCAACCTGCACAGCCGGCATTTGAAACAAGCGCTCCTGCATTTTTAAATATCTCAATCAGACCTTCTTTGAGACATTGTTTCCAGATAATATCTGTTGCAGGAACAATTTTAAGTACAACCCCCGGGGCAACTATTCTGTTTTTAAGGATTGAAGCAACTTTACGCATATCATTCATCCTGCCATTAGTGCAACTTCCTATGAATGCCGAATCAATTTTTCTGCCAGATACATCTGAAACATTAACTGTATCGTGTGGTTCTCCGGGTCGGGAAACCATAGGTCTGAATACTGTGACATCAATATTAAATATCTTTTCGTAATGAGCATTCTCATCAGCATATAATGGTGTAAAATCATTTTTTGAGTGCTTCGAGCAGTAATCAATTATAGATTTTGATGGAGGAAAAAGAATTATGATAGCACCCATTTCAGTTGCCATAGATGATATGGTTATCCTGTCATCAAGACTTAGATTCTCCACGGAGGCACCGTATATTTCAATTGAATAACCCAGCAGTGAGTTCGCTCCGAAAATTTTAAGAAGATTAAGAACGATATCTTTGGAACTAACATCAGATGGAATCTCCCCTTCAAAAATAAGCTTGACTGACTGTGGTATTTTAAACCATACCTTTCCTTTGTTCCAGGCTGCAGCAATATCCATATCGCCCATTCCCTGTCCAAAAGCACCAACAGCTCCCAGAATATTAGCATGCGAATCAGTTGATACTGCTGTGGCACCCGGATAGACAAACCCTTTTTCAATAAGGATATGTGTTCCGATTCCTGCATCAATATCGAATACTTTTATTCCTTGTTCCCGGGCAAAAAGTCTGCAAATATGTTGATTAACAGCGTATTTCTGATCTGAGCCTGTAGGATTACAGTCGAAAGTGAACATAGTTTTTTCAGGATCAGCTATTGTCAAACCGAAGTCTTTCAGATTCTTAACAACATTTGCACCTCCAAAATCCCTGGCGACCCGGGAATCGATTTCTATATCGATAATTTCACCCGGATGTACAGCTTCAAATTTAGAATGAGTGGCAAGTATCTTCTCAAGTAAGGTCATAGCCATATTAATAGTATTTTAAGTTTACCAGAAATCAATATTACAAATATTACGGATTATTATTTGAACTGCGCTCTGTAATCCCGCGGAGAGATACCTTCGTTTTTCCGGAATTGCTTGTTGAAGTTTGAAATACTTGCAAAGCCACATTCATTTGCAATATCATTCACCTGGTATTCTGTCTCGCGTAAAAGATACCCGGCTTTATTAGTTCTTACACGGTTAAGATATTCAACAAACCCTGCGCCACAGCTTTTTTTGAAATATCTGCTAAAAGAAACAGGACTCATTCGGGCAACCTTGGCTATCTTTTCAAGCGAAATTGGTTTAAAATAATTTTCCCTGATGTAAGTATAAACATTTGACATCCTTTTATTTCCCCGTTCGTCATAAGCAAGTTTGTAATTATCGGAGCATAAGCAAGTCCTCTTATTTGACTGGCACATGATATTAATAATATTGAAAAAACCAATCATCTTTTCAATACCCTTACTATCAATCATTTGTATAAAATATTTTTCAGCGTATTTTGCATCATCAACCGAAAAAACAAGACCTCGTTCAGCATCATTTAATAGCTCTTTGAAGCAATGTAATTCATGCTGTGATAACAAAGCTTCACCAATGGATGAAAGTTTAAAATGAAGAATTATTCCATGTTTTTCCGGAAGGCTGTTTTCGGGTCTGTAATAGTTCCAGCAATGAGGAATATTACCAGCGACCATAACCATATCATATTGATCAAATAATTCAACACTGTCACCAATTATACGGGTACCATTACTTTTTATACTAAGGACAAGTTCATACTCAGGATGAAAATGCCATAAACCAGTTACATCGTTGATATATTCAGCTCTGAATCCTCCTCCATCATCATATAATATTTTTTCAAGTTCGGCAATCATTGTTTACATATTGGTATTCCGAAACATACACAATCAAAAATAAACAATATTTTATATAATAATAACAATCATCGATCATAAATTTTTAAAGAAAGATTTGATTATATGATAATATTTTGTACATTTGTTCCAAGCTCATAGAATAAGTATTAAGAGGAGATGAGCAAGGGTAAGGAGTGAGAATCAACAGGATTGTATTGCAGACATTGACTTTCACATCAGGGACCTTAGGAATAGCGCCAGCTTACCATGGTTCCATCCTTTTATCAGACAGTAGACACGAGAATTATCTCATAAATAAAACTCGTTCCACGATTTTCACAACTACCCTTTCTCCTCTTTTTTCCTTTGTTTTCTTAAACTCCTGACTTAGCCAATAATAATAAGTCTGTATGCAAGATTCCTGATCCTCAAAAAAATAAATTATCTTTGAGTCCTTTCAGACCAGGGGATTACTGAAACTTTTAATCAATATCTGTATAGAGTATAATGAAGACCTATATTAGAAGAAGAGAGAAGAATACTCATCTTGTGGTTCTATATGGAGGATGGGGAACAGATGAAAATGTTTTCACTCCTCTGTGTAATGATGATTTCGATTTTATTCTTTTCTATAATTATTCAGCTGATGAAGCTTTGGTGCTTCCTGAAATGAAGACTTATGAAAAAATAACGCTGATAGGTTGGTCCCTGGGCGTATGGGCTGCGGAATATCTGTCACCAAAGACTGGTATTAAACCTGATGTTACCATAGCTGTTAATGGAACTCCTATACCTGCTGATAATCAGTATGGCATTCCACTTAATGTTTTTGAAGGGACACTCAACAATATTACTGAAGAAAATATTGAGAAATTTTATTTCAGAATGTTTGGTGATAAAAAAACATTCACAACAAATATTGACAGAGTTCCTCACCGGACTCTCAAATCATTGCATGATGAATTACGTTGGCTATATAACAGGATAATGGAGCAGAAAGAGCCTGGTTTCAAATGGGATTATGCAGTTACAAGTGAGATTGACCGGGTTTTTCCATCAAAAAATCTTGAAGGTTACTGGGAAAAAGAAAAGGAAACAAAACTAATAATCCTGCCTCTACCCCACTACTTTTTTCATGAGTGGAAATCGTACACAGATTTTATAAGTTTTGTTGAGAACTACGATAAAAAGAAAAAAGGAAAGAAAAAAAAGTAAGCTTATAAAATTAAAGATCTTTTATTAAAATATTTGAATCAGATTTAGCAATAAGTTTGTCAAATTTTTCCATCATCGAAATAACTTTATCATAGTCCTTATTTTTTATTACCATAGTCTGGTCAACACCTTTTTTGTCAAGACAGTTAAACACAAAACTTACACTTAATCTGTTTATATCCAGAGCTGGTTGATAAAGCCGTTCTTTATTTTCATTTTCATGAATTATTGAAACAAGATTCACACTGCTTAAATCCTGAAGTATATCACGTGCCAGACGAACAGGGATTTTTAGTGTTATAGCGATATGCTCGGCACTGATTGGCTTTTCTCCGAGTGAAAAATTACGGATTATCATGTGCATTATCATTAGCACAAGAGCGCGTTTCTGGTAGTGGCTTACATTTAAAGCTTCAGATTCAAATTCATATCGCGAAACATTCTGATTTGCAAAAGATAATTCAGCACCAAGAAGGACAACGGTCCAGCTGCTTTGTAGCCAGACTATAAACAAAGGAATTGCTGCAAAACTTCCATAGATAGCACTGAGCTTGGTTATTCCAAACTGAAGATCAATATATACCCATTGTAAAATCTGGAGAATAGTACCTGCAATAATTCCTGCAATAACTGCCGGACCAAGTTTCACCTTGGCATTAGGCATTATTATAAACAATATTGTTAAAGTTATCCAGCTTAGAAAATATGGGGCAAATTTTACCAGAAAACTGATCATTGGCTTAAAGAACTCAAGAATGGGGGCCTTGGTCATATAAATATCAAGTTCAGTACCTATAAAAAAAGTAATACTGCTTGAAAGAATTATAAATACCGGCGCAATCAGCATTATTGTAATGTAATCTGTAAATTTCCGGTACCAGGGTCTGGCTGTTCTGATCTGCCATATAGAATTAAAGGAGCTTTCAATGTGGTTTAACAGGGACATAACCGACCAGACAAGAACAATTATTCCTACCCCTGCTATATAGCCTCCTTTTGTCGCCTGAATAGCATTAGTTGCATTCTGCAGCAGCCAGTTAAGAACTTCCTGATGTGCCTGAAATTTATCAGTAATTAATTGTGTAAGGTTCTGATCAAGACTAAATCCTTTTGCAATGGCAAAGGCAATAGCTGCAAATGGAATAATTGTAAGAAGAGAATAAAAGGTCAGAGCTGATGCCCTTAACTGAACCTGGTTGGTTGAGAAGCCTCTTGTGGTCAGTACCATTATCCTAATCTGTTTAAATATAAAACTTTTCCCTTTGGATATTTCCGAAAGCGGAGCATACCAGATAGCTTCATTTATACGCTTAATTCGGTCCATAGTCCAAACAACAGGATTTTTCATAATATTTAAAATAGGTAAGTCGATTAATCTCTAAAGATCAAATATACGAAATACATGAAGGTGAATAAACGGTTTGTAGGAATATTATTGCTAATTTCACTTGTAAAATAGTACCAAATGAAGGTTGAAATTCTTGAATTTATCGAAGGAGCTAAAAAAGCTAAAGGAGTTGCAGTTATTATCGATGTTTTCAGGGCATTCTCTGTTGAATGTTTTGCAATTGATGCAGGAGCTGCCCGTATAATTGCAACTGCGGGGGTTGAAGACGCATTCGGTTTAAAAAATACTTTTATAAATCCGGTTCTTGTTGGAGAAAGAGATGAAAAAAAAATTGATGGATTTGATTTTGGAAACAGCCCCACTGAAATAATTAAAACTGATCTTCATGGCAAAACAGTTATTCATACAACTACATCAGGAACACAGGGGCTGATCAATGCTTTATCCGCTGATGTTGTTTTAACTGGCAGTTTAGTAAACGCAGGTGCTTTAGTGAACTACATAAAAACTCTAAATCCGGAACATGTTTCATTGGTAGCTATGGGATATAGGGGAACTCAGTCGGCTGAAGAAGATCTTCTTTGTGCTGAGATAATCTCCGAAAGATTAACTGGTCAATGGGATAATCCTGAAGAAAGGATTTATGCTCTTCAGAATACTTCAGGCAAACGATTCTTTAATCCTGAGAATATTGATTTTTCACCCCCATCCGATTTTTTCCTATGTACAATGATTGATAAATTCAATTTTGTTCTGAAAGCTATCCCCAGACCAGATGGTAATGTTGATCTTATGAAAATTGATGTGTAATCAATTGATAGTCTGTAATAAATATTGCTTTTTCTTAAATCACGAATAAGTGTCATATAGAAATATATGAACAGCCTTCGCAACTTATTGTGTTGATACGTGTGTTATATTGATTAAAAAATCGGGAGGATATTTTTTCTTCTGTGTATCTCGCGATAAGTGCAAAACATACAGATTTTATAAAAGCCAAATAATCTTAGGGAAATGTCACTTGAATCGAGTCTGATCTCCATCCTGTCCCTATACCTTATAAATATGCCAGCTAAAATCCGGGTCAATCTGAAAAACTGAAGTCTGTTATAAATCACGAGTGTTCTTACTGTTTTTGAAAATGCTTTTTTATCGGTGACGTTATCATAGAGTTTACTGAGGTTCTCTATACCTAGTTTTGTTTTGTTAAGATACTCCTTGTTAGATTCAAGGCCATCATGCATCAGGCCATTATTAATATGAAGAACATCGATCCCGGCTTTTTTCAATTGGTAACCCATTAGCGTGTCTTCGTGCCCATATTGCTTCAATTCTTCGTTGAAGCGGATTTTAAAAAAAATCGATTTGTCAAAAAGAACATTAAAAGTCGAAAAGTTTGCATGAGGGTGTTTATTCCTCTCCGAGGCTTTCCTCTGTTCTTTTGCCTTACCGTATTTCCATCTGAGCAGTTTGTCGGGGTCCCCGGGAGGGCTATCGTGATATAAGACTCCCCCGCAAATCACTTTGTAAACCGGCATCATAGGCAGCCACTTTAACATAAATACTTCAGCAGTAGCTGTTAACATTGCATCGGCATCAATAAACAGTAGGAAATCACCTTTCGCCTCAAGAGCCAGTTTGTTTTTGATAGCTGCCCGACCAATATTTTTCTCAGAAAAGATAACTTTAACAGAAGCATCTTCAAGTGAGCGGTATTTCTCCCTGAATTCTGGTGAAGAGCCATCATCCCCGATAAGAATTTCACAAAACTCAGGTACCTTTCCTATAGCACTTTTCATACTGTAAACCAGTGCTACTATATCGTAATTATAAACAGGAATAAGCAGGGAAATTTTCATTTTTCTGAAAAATGGTTATTTATTCAAAAGTACATTTTTTTCCTTAATATTTGCTTCACAAACTTTGGCAAAGAAATTGCATTAACTAATTTTGCAGATGTCTTTAATAATCTGACTTATAAATGAGAAAAATATTTTATACAATTTTACTTTCTCTGACTTCAGCAACCTTGTTCAGCCAGTTAAAAACCGGATATGATATCGATGTCACAATCAGAGGTCTTCAGGACTCTACCGTTTATCTGGCTTATCATCTTGGTGATAAGCAGTATATAAAGGATACAATCAGACTTGATAAATCCGGACATGGGATTGTACTGGGAAAGGAGGCACTGCCACCGGGAATCTATATGATTGTTCTCCCGGGAAAAAAGTATTTCGAAATATTGATTTCAAAAGATCAGTTTTTTTCACTTAACTGCTCATATACTGATTATTTTAACACATTAAACTTTATAGGATCAGATGAAAATACTGCATTTATAGATTACCAGAAAAAATGGATGATAATGCAACAGAAGGCATCTGAACTTGTTAAAAGAATTCAGAATAATAAGCAAAATGCCGATTCTTCAAAAATACTTACTGCATTGGAGAAAACGCAGGAAGATAATATGAAATCATATCTTAAAGGTGTTGTAGCCGATAATAATGGGAATTTGCTGGCAACTTTGGTAAAGGCTCTGCTCCCGATTGAAATTCCTGAATTAATCATTCCAACAATTGTTCATAATCCTGATTCTGTAAGATGGATCCATAATTATGATTATAATAAGGACCACTTTTTTGATAACATCGATCTGACTGATGAGCGATTGCTTAGGACCCCAATCTTGTATGCCAAGCTTAATACTTTCTTCACAAACGTTGTTATACAGTCACCTGATTCAATAAACAAGGAAATTGACAAAATAATTCTAAAATGTAAAAGTGATTATAAGATATATCAGTTTGTTGCAGTATATCTTTTTAACCATTTCAGAGAGAGTGAAATAATGGGACACGATGCAGTAATGGTTAAACTGGCTGATGATATTTATCTTTCAGGAAAAGCCGACTGGGTATCAAAAGAATTCAAAGATGATCTCAGGAAACAAATTGATCTGATCAGACCTAATCTGATTGGCAAGAAAGCAGAAAATCTGATAATGAATTCTTATAAAGGAATATTTGTTTCATTATATGATGTTGAGAAGGAATTTACCATTTTATATTTCTGGGAACCCAATTGTGGTCATTGCAAAGAAGCAACCCCCAAACTGAAGGCTTATTATGATAAAGCTAAAAATGATAACATCGAAGTATTTGCTGTATGCACTACTGCCGATAAACCAGCCTGGACAAAATATATTGAGGATAATAAACTGACCTGGATAAATGGCTGGGATCCCGAGAGAGCTTCACACTTCGATTACTATTATAACGTACAGTCAACCCCAATGGTCTACATACTTGACAGGAACAAGAAAATTATTGCCAAGAAACTGGCAGTTGAAGATATTGGATCTTACATTGAAAATTACAGGAAGTATTTCAAATAGGCCTGATTTGTTCAGTATTTAACCACCTTATTAAGTCATATACCGATCCGAATTCCTTCGATGATTCTCCGGAACAAAGATGCCACATTTTATTATCTCCCGATGGTACTATAATATAAGGTGTGGTAAGTTTTTCTGATACTGAAAATCCTACTCTGTTAACGGCTTTTTCTGTCCAATGTCTCAGAATCCCTTTCCCTTCTAAATAAATGCTTCCCATTTTCTCGCTCCTGAATGAAAAAACACCATTATCAGAATTGAATTTTACAGGTGATGAGTCGAAAAGGTGATCAAATGCCCCCCGTATCATAAGATCTTCCGGAGCTCCCTCAATTAATTCATTATCAAGTATTAACCAGATTTTATCCGCCTGACTTACAGCCATATGAAGATCATGGGTAGAAAATATAATGGCCTTATCGTTCCTATTTGAAAGAAGATGCATAAGGTGAAGTATCTCATACTTACTGCCTATGTCCAAAAAAGCTGTTGGTTCATCCATGACCATCAGACCTGTATCCTGGGCTAAAATTCTGGCTATCATCGTCCGTTGTCGTTCTCCGTCAGAAAGTTCAGCAACAAACCTGTTTCGAAATCCTGATAATCCTGTCTTTTCGAGGGCATCCATTATAGCATTATGATTTCTCTTGTCAACTTTCCCAAGCCAATTTGTATGTGGAAACCGGCCAATTGAAACAAGATCATAAACACTCATATTGCTTACCTTAACAATTTCGGTTGAAATATATCCGACTTTTTGTGCCAGATCAATTCTTGAGTATTCATGGATGTTTTTACCGGAATAAAGAATCTTCCCCCCTAACGGTAGTTGCAATCCGGCAATTGTCCTAAGCAGGGTGCTTTTTCCAATACCGTTTTTTCCAATAACTGCAATAAGTTCCCCTTTATTTGCGGTCGCATTTATCGGAGGCAGCAGGACTTTTTCCCTTCTCCCTGAAACATACCCGATTTTTAATGAATCGAGGGTTAATATTATGGCGGATATAGTTTCCATCAGAATAATCCTGAATATTTTCTATTTCGGAGAATTACCCAAATTACGACAGGAATGCCAATTAATGAGGTAACTGAGTTTACAGGTAAAACATTTTCCGATCCGGGTAACTGAGAAATAATATCACTTGCCAACATTACAACACCTCCCGTTAATATGGTTCCTGGAATTAATATTTTATGATCGGATGTTTTAAACAGAATCCTTACTATATGTGGTACAGCTATTCCTATAAAACCAATTGGCCCGCAAAATGCTGTTACACTGCCAGTAAGTATACTTGTACATGTAAAAATTACTAATCTTGAGAGTTTTACATTAAGTCCGATGCTGGCGGCATAATTCTCTCCCATTAATAATGCATTCAACATTTTTGATGATATAAGGCTTAACAGTAAGCCAATCGAAACCGAAATAAGCAGGACATTAAGCTGACTGGTAGTAAGATTTCCCAAACTGCCCATGGTCCATATTATATAGGCCTTAAGCATTGTTTCATTACTGAAATACTGCATTATTGTAACAATAGCTGATATACCACTTGAGAGCATAATACCTAAAATAAGAATAGTCATTATGTCCTTTACCCTTGATGATATAAACATTATCAATATCATTACTGCTCCGGCACCTATCCAGGAGGCAGCCACCAGAATCCAGTTTCCAATACCACTTATACCCGCCAGCGATATATTTGCTGAAAAACCCAGTATTACAAATGCTACTCCCAGACTTGCTCCGGAACTTATCCCAAGAACATCCGGGCCAGCCATCGGATTTCTAAAGACAGTCTGCATCTGCAATCCACTCAACGATAACGCGATTCCAACAATCAACGCTGTGATTGCCTTCGGTAATCTGAATTTAAGAATAATAGTTGCAAAGCTGCTGTCAGCATTCGTAAAAATAGCTTTGATTACTTCAGAGGCTTTAATACTTACAGATCCAAGAAATACATCGAGAAGGAAAAAAATAATTATCAGAACAAAGAGGCAGACAAAAATAAGGTTCTGCTGTTTTTCTGATAAGTAGTTGCTTCCGGTGTTTATCTCAATCTCTTTTTGCACCCGACTTAAGATTAATTAATTTTGCGATAAAAAAACATTGTCTTATCATTGAATAACTCTGGATGCAGAATTGTAGCTATGTCTTTAAGAATAAGATGTGGGTAAATTGATCCGCTTTCCCAATAGTCATTTCCACCATTAATAGTTACCCGGTTATTATTATTAAACAAATTACCATTCTTAAAACAAGGAAGATCAGACAGTCTTTGATCTGCCATGGAAATTTCTGCTTTATCTCTGGCACTCCCAATGTTAAGCCAGAAATCAGCATTTAATGCACCTAAATAAACATTTTCAATTCCATAGGGCATTGACACAGATGACTCAGTATTCTTCCAGAGATAATCACCTCCGGCATCGTTAATTAGTTTACTGGCAAATGAATTGCCAGGTGAAACATACCAGGTATCTTTATAAGGTAGCCCCAGAAGAACTTTTGGTCTGTAAGTAATATTCCCACTAATAAATGTTTTCAGTTTATTGTAATTTTCTACTTCAGAATCATATATGCTGTCAGCAAGTCTTTCCTTACAATAAAGCGCACCGAACACTTTAATCCATTCCATTTTGCTTAAAGGGTCCGTCTCAAGATAATCAGCATTGAAAAGAACCTTTATCCCTAATTCCTCAATCTTGCTTACATAACCAGCTGATTCACTTCCTATTCCATACATCATTATCAGATCAGGGGCAATCTTCAGAATCAACTCCTTATTAAGACTCGATTCATAACCTACATCCAATATCTGTCCTTTTTCAACATTTTTGTTTAGATTTTCTGAATAGATGAAGCCTGTACCTGAAACCCCTGAAATTGTGTTCTCTGCACCTAAGGCAGAAATCATTGCAATATGAGTAGTTGACATACAAACTATCTTTTTCAAAGGAACATAAATAACTGTTGAAGAATCAATTTCTTCAGAGAGCTTAGTCCCCCTTTTTACAAGATTGAAAATCTGAGTAACATTGTCAGCTCCCTGCCATGGATTTATAATTGTGAGCTTCGTATACCCATCCCTTTGTTCAAGCCTAAATCTTTTTGCACCAGTGTTTTCATTCCTGCCGTAAGAAATTTTTAATCCACTTTTATTATCACTGGTTTTGCAACCAGAGATAATAACAATGGCCATTATCAATAAAATTAACAGACGAAAAAATTGTTTCTGAATAATCATATATTATAATACCTTCATTTAGTATGAGAATCAATTCTTAAATTAAAACACATTGATCCGGGAATAATATCTGCTTTATTTTTGGAAATAAATGTTCCATCATTCTTATATATTAATAAAAAACCTTGCTGTACGTAATCAACTGCATCAGTGATGAAAACATCGGAATTGATAGGATTAATACCGATTTTATAAAAATAATTCCCTGACTGAGAAATAAGTGTACTTGCTTGTAAGCTTCCTGAGTTAATATCCATTTTCTTAACTCCGTTGTCAAGATAAAATAACGTCTGACCAGATCCATCAATCTGCAGACATGAAGGAGAAGCTTCTTTTGTGGGGAATACAAATTTTTTATAAATACGATTGGTGTATGTATCAATTTCATCAAGCTCTGCAAAGTTTTGTCTTGTCCAGCCTCCATTGCAAAGAACCCAGAGCATCCTGTTATTGTCAAGAACCATACTTTCGGGTTCTATGCCAACTTCAACTGAATCAATGACCTGATCAAGAAGTGTATTGATAACCATAATTTCCTTTCCTCCCACCCAGTTTGAGATATAGGCATTATTGCCAGAAACAACAATTGATTCAGATGATCTTCTTAGATTAATATATCCCGATATGGTATTACTGTAAAGGTTTATAATAGCAACAGAATCGGAATAAATGCTGGTAACATAAGCTTTTGAATCATTGATTACCTTCATATTCCTGGGAGATATTAATTTGTTAATAGTTGCTTTAGACTCAAGAGTTGATCTGTCAATAACTTCAATTTTTCCTGAGTTATTAACTACAATATAGGCCCGGTCTGAATTAATGACCATTGAATTTGGAATATCCCCAAGCGGACGGCTGTTCTTTTTATAAAAAAGATCATTGAAAATTTTGGACGAATCGTATGAATAGAATGAAAGAGAGCCATTTCCTGCTCTGAAATTTCCTTCATTCAGAATATAAACTCCTCCACCAAATACATAACTGGCTGGTAAATTTTCAGGCAATTTTGAACAGGAAATAATAAGTAACCACAATAAACAAATCTTTAGTAAATTCTTCATTTTTAGTTATTTTACAAGTTGAATTATAATTTTCATATTAAAGAATCGGCCGGGTAATGGGTAATATGCTATTGACTGATAATTAACGTTAAAAATGTTATCAATGCTCAAATTAATATCAATTGAAGATGCTTTCAAAGGTAGCTTGATACCGGTGGTCAAATTATTTATCAGGTATCCAGGCAGGAATTTTGAATTATCTGCTGTTATATATCTATCCCCGGTAAAATTAGCCAGCCAGATAGAATATATATTCTTAAAAGCAATCCTGACAGAAGCCTTTGCCTGATTTTCAGGAATATACATAAGTTGTTTGCCGGTTGAAATATCATTTGCGGTGTTTGTGCCTCCATTAATTGACCTTGTAAATGAATAACCTGCATTAATACTTGTAGTTACATTATTCCTGATATAATCAAGTGTTAATGATGACTCCATACCTGTTGAATTCATATTCTGGATATTATCAGCGGTCCAATATGAAAATTCACCTGGATGCCATAATATCATATCCCTGATGCTATTATGAAAAACAGTAAGATCGTATTTAAATTTAACCGGAGAGGAAATTTTCAGGTTCATCTCGTAAGTTATTTCATACATATATGCATACTCGTTTTTCAATAAAGGATTTCCCCCCGGATTCCAGAACATATCATTAAGCGTTGGTATTTTTGAGTTTCTGGAAATATTAGCTTTCAGGTAATATTCTTTTTCTTCACTTATTCTTACTTGCAATCCAGTCGAAAAATCCGGAATAAGAAGTTTATTTCTGTCAAGAATCTCACGCAGAAGCAATGAAGTTTCAATCCGGTCACTCACTTTTTGTTCTGAAGATGCTGTAACTGATAATACATTTCGGGTAGTATTATGATCGTAATTATTTGAATGAATAACACTCAGGTCCTCATTTATAAAGGTTTTTAAAGTAACATTTTCACTGATATGATTTTCAATACCTGCTTTTAGAGTCATTGTTTCTGAAAGATTCCTTGAGTCAATTGATACCAGGCGATTAACATAATTCAGTTTGTTAATAAGTACGGCTCCGGTAAAAAAGTAATTGCATTTTCCTTTATATCCATCAAAATTCAACATTGTTCTTAATGACTCATCAAATTGTTTTTCACCTGAGTTCACCTGTTGTGTCAGCATCGATGCAGGCAGATTTCTTTCTGCAGATTCATACCATATTCTGGCAGAAGCAATATCCCTGTTTCTTTTGTAATAGAATTCCTGTAAAAAACCTTTCTGAATTACCTGACTGTTTTTCCTTGTTTCCCAAACAGGTTCAGCGCTGATATCACTATTCAGATATCTAAAATCATTTTCCGAAGATTGTAAGAAGGTTTTTGTGATTGTCTGAAAGCTATTGGTTCCGCATTTCACCTTTACCAGACCGGAATACTGTCCAAAGCTTCCAATTCCCGGATTAATCTGAATGATAGTCCCTTTATTCCAATCTGGTTTGGATTCGAGATTAATAATACCCCCTATTCCACCGCTGTTCAATGACATTGATGCACCTCCGAATAATATCTGAACATCATCTACAAGTCCAACTGGTAAAATAGAGAGATCCGATTGCCCAAGCATAGGATTATTGATATTTACACCATTCCATTCAATCTGTGTGTGGCTGGCTCCGGTTCCTCTGAATGAAGGAGTGGCAGTTCCACCCATTCCATAACTTTTAATGAAGACATTTGAGTTATCTGACAGAAGATCAGCAAGAGTAGAATGGCTGTAATTTTTTATTACTGAAGAATCCAATAAGGTTTTTTTATAACCAGTATGATCTGAATTTAAATTTTCTCTTCTTATTAATACTTCCTGAATTTTAATTGTATCATACTGAAATGAATCTTGTCCATTAAGTGACAATGATAAAAAGAAGGCAATATATATTAAGGTATATTTCAATGTGTGATTATTCTTGATTTCTTACCTAATTTCATAAAATACTTAATATGAGTATCTGGAATCATGCATATGCCCTCATTGATTTTCTTCGTTTACCCCGACCCCAAGGGGAGCGAAGAAAATCAATTTACTCCCCTTGGGGCTGGGGTAAATAAATTGATTTTCAAGCGTTTTTAGATATATTATTTATCATTATCGATACTCATAAAATACTTAAAATAAATCAGTTATCAGCTTGTATATCTGATAATCAGTGCTTACGGAAAATGAAAGGTGGGAATCAATGTATGATCCTGCGCTTTTCTTCCCGAAAGCTTTGATATCAGCTTGTATGGCAGGTCTTCTGACTTATCCCGGTTTTCTGAAGCCTTCCCATAGCGCCCAGGCGCCACAGTGGCAGGTATTTCAAAAAACCATCATCGTTAAAACGATCAGGCATCACAGCAGCGGGTACTGTTGCGGATTCAAACCGCATTCCCTTTTCATTACAATGATTTTATTTCATTGTAACACCAAAACATTACAAATATAAATGATTTTTAATGATTGACAGCAGTAAGAATGAAATCAGATATCAACATTTGTTAACAAGCAATTATTTAACGTGCTTTAGAATTGCTCTCCAATACCAATCCTATATCCTGAAGATGTATATCTAATATTTCCTTTCGTGGATTTACCCTGATTATTTTATGTTCATTTTCAGAAAGATCAAAGAATGAGATGTTTGATAGTATTTTGCTGTCATTTAATCTGTTTCCTGTAACAAGCATATAATGTCCGGGAAACAATTGCAATTCTTCTCTAAAATCACTTATTTTTTTATTATAGTCATATTCCAGCGTATTGTACCTTCCATTTTCGAATCGTGCCAGTGTGAAATTGGTATAATATTCAGGAACAGGTTTTGTATCGTCAGAAACCAGCTTCAGAAATCCTTTCTTTTGTACGGTTTTTTTCTGATCAGAAAAAAACACATCAACCCAATCTGAATTGAAGAAATACTGCGGCACATTACTCCCGGGCTCAAGGTGTGAAGGAATTCCGAGAGAGCGACAAATTGCTACAAAAGCTATTGCACGGGAACCGCTATCAGAGACTTTAAGTTCGATGACGCCAATGGGAGTTAACGGGGTTCCATAATAGTTTTCGTCATCAGCTATTAACAAATTCTTATTCAGGTAATCCACAATCAATAATGGGTCGTTCATTCCATTTTTCAATAACAGCGCAGGGAGGTTATCCTGAAAATAGCCACGCCAGCCAACAAGCATTTCATTAGCAACTCTGGGATTAAGAATGTAAGAGATAAACATTTTATTCCCCTGTTCCCCGGTAAGATAGTCGGGATGGTTACTGTTTTTCAAATGGTCTGAAAGTATCTCTTTTTTTGTATCCCTCAGATCTTTATCGGGTAATACCTCCAAAAGAGAAAGGGCAAGCTGCCTTAAAGTGTCAGGAGTATCTTTAAGAAACAACCTGATCTCATTAAAATTCCCCATGCTCCTCGAAATAATATTCATAATTCTTGTGGAATCCAGATTAAGCTCTTTTGCGAGTGATTTTGCACCGGATGGGTTCATCCATGAATCGATATATTTTTGACGAATAATGTTTTCATTATCTATTCTCGATGTATTCTGATTCATTATTTCCTTCGATGGTGTTATTAAAGGAGCAGGTTTAACAGGAACACCCAGATCAAGATCAATACTAGAGTTTCCTTCAGCCTTACGGTTTAGTTTCAAAACTATAGTATCAGTTTCATTTACAGTAATTTTCCTGAAATCAAACTCATTTTCTTTATGAGCCCAGATCAGGAGATCCCCAAGACCTGTTTCGAATTGACATATTCCGCTTTTATCAGTAGGAATAGTAGCCAGAGGATAAAATTCAGCATAATTATATAGCTGGAATTCGACTTTTGCATTATTTACAGGAAAGCCATCCATGTTTAGAACTTTTACAAAAATCTTCTTTGTAGGGGCATATTTTGAAAGGTTATTGATATCGCTGAAATTATTTTGCCGGGTTATTATATTTTCATTATCTGAAGGAGCGCCAAAAGATTTGGTATGCACAAGCATAGCTCTTCTGGCAGGTTCTGTGAACCAGCCCAGATCCAAGACAGGTTCTGGTTCACATGCTCCCATGTAATACCAGCTTCCATTATCCCAAACTTCAACCCAGGCATGGTTATCATCACTGTGAGCCCAGCGTGGGGTATAAACCTGCCTTGCCGGAATGCCTGCTGTTCTCAACGCAGCAACAGTAAATGTTGATTCTTCGCCACATCTTCCTCTGGCTGAAAGAATTGTAAACATAGGGGAAGAAGTTCTGATATCTGCTGGCTGGTAGTTTACCTTTTCATGACACCAGTGATTGATTTCAAGAGCTGCTTCACGAATGTGTTTTCCTTTTACCCTATTGGATATTTCATCAAAATAGACAATTCTGAACGAATCAAGATTCTCATTATTGACTCTGACTGGCAGAACATAATGGAGAAATATTTCTTCAGGGATCTCTTTCCCCCACGGAGTTTCATCTCTGGAACGCAACGATAAATTTGCGTTAGCCAGAAAGTAATCTCCGGAATAATCTGCCAGATCGCTTAATGGCATAAAAGCAAACAAATATTTTAAAGCTTCGGTTTCTTTCACCGAAAGCTTCTGGTCAAAAACGCTGAAGAGTTTTTTTTCTCTGTTACCAGCCAGTTTATTTCGTTCATTAAAAGATTTATCAACAACCTTCTGATATTCATTACTAGTTATTAGATGCTGGTTAGTACAACTAGAAGAGAGTACGATAGACAAGGCTAATAAAATCTGTAAATATTTTTTCATACTAATTTTAATGCATAAGAAATTTAATTTGCATCACAAAGTAACACAAAGAATTAAAATGTTCTGATAAAAGACATGAATAATAAGGGCTAAATTGTTCCGCAGGAATTTCGGATAATAAGTTCGGGTGAAATATTTACCTGTCTTTTAAATTTTCCTTTCCCGGAGTTCTTAACTTCCGACCAGATCATGTTTGCAACTTTGTTAGATATACCTGAAAGAGGTTTTCTGAGGCAGGTTACGGGAGAAAACATCAGATCAAATCCGGTTCCTTCTTCCATCGATATAACAGCAATATCCTGAGGCACACGTAATTTCTTTTTACGAAGCAAACTCATTATTGGGTAAACCAATCCGGCATTCATAATAATCATAATATCTGCGCGGTAAGGCGGACGAAGGAATTCTTCAACCTGCCCGAAATTAATATCATCGCTGCCCAAAGGCTTATCTAATTCTACCACAACAGGCCTGTTAATGCTTGAATTAATGCCAAGTGTATCAATAACATCCTGAATAGCTGATGCATTGTTTCTAAAACATTTACGATCAGCAACAATAACTATATTCTTATACCCAAGTTTATCAATATGCCTGGCAACGAGACTTGCTCCTGCTGCGGTATCAGTACATATTGTGTTTAATCTTAATGATTTTACCGGTTTCTCAAGAATAACGAAGGGATAATCGGTCGTTCTCAGAGCTCTTATTGTGCTTTCATCGGCTGCATCTCCCAACAGTATAAGACCACTATAAAATTTCTTGAATGCTCCAATTAACCTGTCATATCTTTGATCATCAGAATCCTTTGTAACAATTGAAAATCCAACTCCTATACTCGCAAATGCTTTCTGAAGGTAAGGAGTAATCTGAATTACGAATGGATCGTTAAGTGACGGAACTATCATTCCAAGAACTCCGGGTTTTTCTTCAACAGGCGAAACTTCATCTTTTTCATGCAGCGAGTCAAAATAACCCATCTGCCTGGCAAGATTGAGCACTTTTTCCTGAGTATCCTTGCGAATACCATGCTGATCGGCTTTATTATTCAGTACCAGGGATACTAATGTACCCGACAAACCCAGCCTTGCGGCTAAATCTTTATTTTTAAATTTCTTTCCCATTTCCCCTTATAATTGGAAGAAATAAATTTAGTGCTTTTTTCGAATCAAAGACTATTATTAAGAAAATTTAACAATTTCAATAAAATGTCATAATATAATAAAAAAGAAGGTGTAGTTTGGAACAACGCCTTCTTTTGTAATTATTCTTTTATAAAGAGAGATAAAATAACTATTTTTTGGGAGGGTTGATTCCCCTTTGTTTAGCAGCAGCTTCAAGTCTTTGCTGCCATTTGGATTTTTTCACAGGTTTCTTCTTATTCTCCTCCAGTTTTGCAAGGACTGCATTGGCATTAATGAATTTTTTCGAAATAACATTTTGTCCGTATGTAATCATATTTGCAAGGAAATAGTAGTATGTCAGACCTGATGAGAAGTTATTAAGTATCAGCATAAACATCACAGGCATCATATACATCATAAGTTTCATTCCTGGCTGATCTGAACCGGGTGTTGATCCCTGCATCTTCATAGTTAGCAATGTTGATGCGGTCATAAGAAGGGTGAAAAGACTGACATGATCTCCATACATTGGAATCATGAACGGAAGATGCAGAATTGAATCATAAGTCGATAAATCTGTGGCCCACAGGAAATGCTCCTGACGTAACTCAATTGAAACAGGGAAAAACCTGAACATAGCAAAGAGTATTGGCATCTGCAGAAGCATTGGCAGACAACCTCCCATTGGGTTCACACCAGCCCTCTTGTAAAGGTCCATTGTAGCCTGCTGCTTTTTCATAGCGTCTTCTTTCTTGGGGAATTTCTTTCCAAGTTCATCAACCATCGGCTTAAGAACAGCCATTTTTGCCTGAGACTGGTACGATTTGAAAGTCAAAGGGAATAAAACGATCTTAATTATAAGAGTAAGTATCAAAATAATGATACCAAAGTTTCCTATAAAATTATTTAGCCAGTTAAAAATCGGAATTATTGCAAACCTGTTTATCCAGCCAATAATATTTCTTCCCAGAAAAACCAGTTTTTCAAGTTCAAGCCCTTCCTTCTTAAGTATTGTAAAGCTGTTTGGCCCATAGTACATCTTCATGCTAATAGCATTTGAAGAAGCCGGGTTATATGGAACCCCGATCTCAGACGTATAATATCTTATATATTTTTGGGAGGTTAAGGTACGCGTTGAAGACAGGGATCCATTCAGAAAAAAATCGTTAGAAACGATAACTGATGAAAAGAACTGATCCTGAAATGCAACCCAACTGAGTTTAGTTGTTATATCAACCTTTTCTAATTCTTTACTCTGTTTCTGTTTCAGATAAGTTACATCGTCCTGATAGAATTTATAGGTAATATCTGAATAACTCTCCTCATTCTGTCTTCCCTTTTCCTGTTGTGGAATATACATTTTCCAATCCAGGGTAATACTGTTTTGGTTTGAAGCGATTATTCCTTCCATTGATTTGAAAGCAACAACAAAGTCAACCATATACTTATCAGGTGCAAGGGTATACTTATATTCAATATATTTATCTTCCCCCGCCATCAATCGAAGGGTGACACTTTGAGGCTGAGAATTCACAATATATGATTTCTGATCAGTTACCGGTGTAAAATACAGATTGTTTGTCTGAACTGCTTTATTATCGGCAGTGAAAAAATTAAAACCAAAAGCAGTCGAATCTCCTGAAAACATAATCAGTGGCTTTCCCTCAGCAGTTTTGTAATTTTTCAGACGAGCTGAAATAACTTTACCACCTTTAAGTGAAATTTTAAGTTCAACTTTTTTGTTTTCAAGAGTAATAAAGTCATTTGTTCCAATAGCGGCTTGAGAGAAAATTCCGAATTGATTAATATTTGATGTCTCAGAAGTTTTCTCTTTTACAGGTATTACAGGATTTGACTGTTGAATACTTGAAGTATCTGCTTTAGGTGCTTCAGATACAACACCGAGTTTCCGATTGATCTCATTTACTCTGGCAATAGCATCTGGCTGATTCGGTTTAAATTTAAGTGCATTTATATATTCTGCTTTTGCATTTTCCAGATCTCCTTTGGCATAGCTGATTTCTGCAGCAGCGACGGCTTTCGTGTAGGATTTATTAACCGTGCTGTTATTATATATACCAAAACCGATAAATATTGCAAAAATCAGAATTATGCCTGTTATTGTATTTCTATCCATTCTATAAGTTGATTAATTATTTGAGAATTATGAATTTTAAAATTACGAAGTACAGATTTCTTATCCTATGCAGGCTTTAACGAAATTTACAAACAAGGGATGAGGATTAACTACGGTACTGCTATATTCAGGATGAAATTGAACCCCGACAAACCATTTATGATCAGGTATTTCAATAATTTCAACAAGATTTGATTCCGGATTAATACCAACAGGTACCATACCATGACTTTTAAAATCATTTAAATATTTATCATTGAATTCATACCTATGTCTATGTCTTTCAATGATTTCTATTTTTCTGTAAGATTTATAAGCCTTTGAATTTTTACTTAAAACGCACTTATATCCCCCTAACCTCATTGTTCCTCCCTTATCGATAATGCTTTTCTGTTCTTCCATAAGGTCAATTACGGGGTACTTAGTCTTATGATTAATTTCAGTTGAATGTGCACCTTCAAGCATAAGAACATTTCTGGCAAACTCAATAACAGCGCATTGCATTCCCAGGCAAATTCCAAGAAATGGAATATTGTTTTCCCGTGCATATTTAGCGGTTAGGATTTTTCCTTCAATCCCTCTTGAACCAAAGCCCGGAGCAACTACTATACCATTCAGACCGCTTAACCTGTCTGAAACATTTTTTTCAGTAATATCTTCTGAATGAATATATACAACATCGATATCGCATTCATTTACTGCCCCACTGTGAATAAATGATTCGGCAATTGATTTATAAGCATCGGGAAGTTCAACATATTTTCCAACAAGTCCAACCTTAATATAATGCTTAGGATTCTTGAGTTTTGTCAGGAATTCTCTCCATTCAGTGAGTTGGGGTTCACTATCAATTGGAAGTGAAAGTTTTCTAAGAACTGTTTTATCGAGACCTTGTTCAAGCATCTTAATCGGAACTTCATAAATTGTTGATACATCAACAGATTCAATAACTGCACTTTCTTCCACGTTACAAAAAAGAGCAACTTTCCTTTTGAGATCTTCATTGAGGTGCCTTTCTGTTCTCAGCACAAGAACATCAGGTTGTATTCCTGTTTCAAGAAGCTCTTTAACTGAATGTTGTGTCGGTTTTGTTTTGGATTCTCCTGTTGATGAAAGATAAGGAACAAGAGTAAGGTGAATAACAATGCAATTCTGTGCTCCAAGTTCCCATTTTAACTGACGTACAGATTCAATATATGGCAGAGATTCGATGTCACCTACTGTTCCTCCTATTTCAGTTATTACAATGTCAAATTTATTTCCTGAACTGACAAGTTTTATTCTGCGCTTTATCTCATCGGTAATATGAGGTATAACCTGAACTGTTTTGCCCAGATAATCTCCTTTTCGTTCTTTATTAATTACTGATTGATATATCCGCCCTGTGGTTACATTATTTGCCTGACTGGTCGGAACATTTAAAAACCTCTCATAGTGACCCAGATCGAGGTCTGTTTCGGCGCCATCAAGAGTTACATAACATTCCCCGTGTTCATAAGGATTAAGCGTTCCCGGATCAACATTAATATAAGGATCTAGCTTTTGAATAGTAACAGAATAACCTCTTGCCTGCAATAATTTAGCAAGAGAAGCGGAAATAATGCCTTTCCCCAGAGAGGATGTAACACCTCCGGTAACAAATACGTACTTTACGTCTTTCAAAATAAAAAGTATTTCTAGTTAACTAACTGAATATTATTTCATTAATCGTCAAGACCAGAATGATCTATCATCTTAACTTTTTCTTCCAAAGTTTTAATCAATTTTTTAGCGCTATCGATTTTCTCCTCAACCTCCTTAATCATGGTATCAGCTTTGGTTGATTTTGCAAAGAAACCAATATTATTTTCCCACAAAACGATATCGCTTTCCAGCTGTTTGATCTTAGTGAAGAATTTATCACGTTCATTTTGTACTTTCCTTGAGGCTTTTGGATTCGCCTTAAGATTATCGAGTTTGGATTTGTATTTTAAAATACTCTTATCTTCATCACCAATTTTTAGCTTATCAAACTCCTTATTGAGGGCATTACGATACCTATTGGTGATCTCATCCTTCATATTAAAAGGAACAAAGCCAATTTCAGCCCATTTCCTCTGCAACTCTTTAAGATGATCGAAGGCAACCTGAACATCAGCACCGGGAGTGAATTTCTCAAGTTCATCAATTATGGAAAGCTTTGCCTTAAGGTTATCTTCATAAGATGTATCCAGTTCAGCAAAGAACTGAGCTTTTTTATTGAAAAAATGATCACAAGCTTTCCGGAATCTTTTCCAGCATCTTTCAGATTGTTTCCTTGGAACGGGACCAATTTCTTTCCACTCTTTCTGAAGCTTAATAAGAGCATCGGATGTCGACTTCCAATCTGTACTCTCCTGAAGGGCTTCAGCCTGAATACATAAATCTGTCTTCAACTGAAGATTTGTAAGCTGAATCTCTTTATTATCAGAATAGAAATCTCTTTTCTTCTCGAAGAAAGCATCACAGGCATCTCTGAATCGCTGATAAACTTTATTATTTTGTTTTTTAGGAGCGAACCCAATAGTGCGCCACATCTTCTGAAACTCAACTACTTTATCTGCACGTTCATCAAAATCCTTGAAATTTGTCATTTCCAGCAGATTGATAGCCTCTACCTCCTCACAAAGTGCCAGTTTTGCCTCCAGGTTTTTACGCTGATCATCTTTCTGCTTTTCAAAATATTCATGATGCCTTTTGTTTATCTGAGATGTGGCCTCCTTAAATCTCTCCCAGATTTCGTTTTTAGATTCTGCAGGAACCGGCCCTATCTCGCGCCACTGATCATGAAAGTCCTGTAAAAACCTGAATGCATTTACAGGGTTCGGTTCAAGCAACAAGGTCTCTGCTTTTTCACAAAGCTGAATTTTAGCTTCAAGATTTTTCTTAAGATCAAGGTCTCTTAACTCCTTATTTATTTTTATATAGTCGTAGAAAATCTCTACATAATGGTGATAATTCTCCCATAAATCTTTCAGTGCAGTCTGTGGAACAACACCTGTTGTATGCCACTCATTCTGCAGTAACCTGAAATCATGAAAGGTTTTATTAATAGACTCTTCCCTATTGACAAGTTCCTTAATTTTATCAATAATATCATATTTTTTCTTAAGGTTAATATATTTTTCGGCTTCAAGAACCTTATTAAAATCTGTTTTTTTCTCTTTATATTTTTCAAGCAGCTGCTTTACACGTGCGTCATCCGAATCAACCCATGCCCTGTAATCTTCAATCTTGCCTCCACCCTCCAGAAATTTGTCCTTTCTTTCGTCAGCATCCAGTTTAAGTTTTTTGTAGAAGAATACTTTTATCCGCTCAACATCATCCCTGATTTCTGCAGGAGCTCTGTTTTCCACAATCAGAGCTAATGTCTCAACAAGTTCATGTTTGCTATATCCTGAATAATCAACAGGAGGAAGTTCAATATCCTCAGTTTCATGGCTTTGTTCAGGTGTAGGCTCTTCTATTTCAGCCTTAATTTCTTCAGCGTTTTCCGCTTTAATGGCATCCTCAGTTCCGGCAGCATTATCAACAGCCCCGAATTGTTCTTCACGAACAGAGTCATCCGGATTTTTCTTGGTCATAATCAATCCTTTTATATTTCAGCTCTTTAACAGTAAATTTCACCATGGCAAGCCACGGAATTTTCAGAGTACGAAAATATTGAAATATTTAATAATACTCAAAGATTTGACATAAATAAATATGAGAATAAGATATTAAGACCATGTGAAGAAATCAGAACGAGAGTCATGATCTTAATAAAACACGTTTTTTAGTTACAATGAATACGTCAATGAAAGATAAATTATATATTTGAAAACAATTTCGAAATTATCTGAAAGAATAAATTAACACTAACTATTTACAGATTTTAAAATGGATAAAACGCAGATATTTATTATTGCTTTTGCGATGGTATTTTTAGCATTTCGGATTTATCAGAAATATATTAAAAAGGGTACTGAAAAGTCCGAAACTGATACTAAAAATGTAGCAGGGTCGAAGTTTTCTTCACCGTCAAAAGATGATGATTACGAACCATACTCCAGAAAATAATTGTATCCTATTTTCTGTTTTTTGAAATCATATAGCGGAACGGATTCACAATTTTTTGAAGAAGCCTGATATTCTCCGTTATTATTTCTGCTGTGCCTTGCATATTTTGAGTAAAATCAAGCTTGGTTCCATATAAAGTTGAAAGGCCATCAGGCAATTCAATTTCAATTATATACGAATCTCCTGACGGAACAAGAGATTTGGATTTTACAATACCCCTAACCATTCCATATTCCAGATACGGATAACCACTCAGCTTAATATTAACCAATTGTCCGGGTTTAACTTTTCCCGATCGTTGCATTTTCAGATTTATTCTACCGAGAAAACTACCAGCTTCCCTCGGAATAATGTGAATCACAGGTTCGTCCTTTACAACAGTTTGATTAATATTCCAGAAACTTGTAAATGATACATAGCCATCAATTGGTGAAACAAGCAAATATGTATTCTCCCATATTTTTGTCTGAGCCTGTAAGTTCATAAATGATTCTTCCAAAACTGAAACAAGCCTTTCCCGTTCTGTATTGCGTGTTATCTGGTAATCCTGAAGAAGTTGTCGTTTTTCTGCCAATTCAATTGATTTTGAAGAACGATCAAGACGAACCTGTTGTATCTCAATATTAATTCTGATAAGCGATTGATGGGATCTTTCAAAATCACTTTCCGGAATTACTCTTGAGTCAAAAAGTGAAGAATCTCTTTTAAACTTTTTAACTTCCAGAATCTGGTTCTCATTGTAAAGCTTCTCTTTTACTTTTAATCTGCTGATAAAATCCTGTATGCCATTTATTTCATCACTTAGCGATTTGATTTTACTTCCGTAATAGTCATTAGTGTTATAATTATTCAGATCTGATAGATTTTTCAGAAAAGACGCATAAAACCCCTGTAATTCACCGAGTTCTGAAATATCAGGAAGTGAATGAAAAGTAAGAAACTCTGGCTTTTTAATTGTATCAATAATATGCTCTATTAATATTATATCAGACATAGAGGCAGTTGTTTCCATAACCGCTAACAGTTCCCTGGCTTTTACTTCTTGTTTCTCTTTAACATATAAAAATTTAATTTTCCCGGTAATCTTTGTTACCAGTGTTACAGGAGGGTTGGTTGTGGTAATTTCAACAGGTGCAGGAATAGTATCGGGATACCTTATTAACCATGCGAACAAAATAAACAAAATAAATACAAAAAAAAGAATAGCAGTTCCCCATCGTAGAATTTTATTTGGCGGATATCCCATTATCTCTTTTACAGGATCAGAATATAATATCTCTGGCTTTCGGTCTTTCATAAATAATTCTAAGTACCTAACTCAAGTTGATTCCTCACTAGATTAAAATACGCTCCTTTACTCCGGATAAGTTCTTCATGAGTACCTGTTTCAATAATTCTTCCGCAGTCAAGAACCACTATTTTGTCTGCATTTTTTACTGTACTTAACCTGTGTGCAACAATAATTACTGTCTTGCCTTCATAGAATCCGGTCAGGTTTTCTACAATAACTTTTTCATTATTTGCATCGAGAGAATTTGTTGCTTCATCGAAAATAATAATATCAGGATTCTTATATATTACCCGTGCAATAAGAATCCTCTGTTTTTGTCCCTGACTTAAACCATGTCCGTTTGCTCCTATTTTGGTGTTGTAACCAAGAGGCAGCGACTCAATGAATCCTTTAATGTTTGCTATTTCGACTGCCCTAATTAACTTTTCCTCAATTATTTCTTCAGTACCCGGAGCAATATTAGAAGCAATTGTATCGGGGAATATGAAGCCATCCTGCATAACAGCGCCTACCTTTTCTCTCCAGACTTTAAGACTAAGATTTACCAAACGGGTATCTCCTATCAGAATTTCTCCAATGACCGGCTGATAAAATCCAAGAAGCATTTTAAGCAAAGTTGTTTTACCACTTCCACTTGTACCAACAATTGCAGTTATTTTATTCTCTTCAATAAAAAGATCAACATCTTTCAATGCAAAAGGTGATCTTGGTCCTTCATACTGATAAGACAGGTTATTTATATATATGTCCTTTTTCTCGGGAAGTTTCCGCACTTTCATTTCCTGAGTTGATTCTTCCGGTTCCATATTATGAATTTCTGAAAGCCTGTCAATACTCATTTTTGCATCCTGTGACATTCGGAAGAATCCGATTATCTGACTTATAGGAACATTTAACTGACCAATAATAAACTGAACAGCGAGCATCATACCAAGTGTCATGTTACCCTGAAGAACTGCAGTAGCTGAAGTAATTGTTATGAGAATATTAGTTACTTCATTAATGAATGTTCCACCCGCTGACTGATATTGAATGATACCCAAACCCTTTACTCTTAATCCAAAAAGTTTTGCCTGAAGATTTTCCCAGTCCCATCGCATACTTAATTCACTTTGTGTCAGTTTTATCTCCTGCATTCCATTGATTATGTTTATCAGTTTATTGTTTGAAGCTGACATCTGTCTGAAGCGCTGATGATCGAGTTGGGCTCTGGATTTCATAAATAATGATATGCAGATAATGTATAATACTGAACCTGTTATAAATAGCAAAAGTATTTTAACACTGAAAATGGCGAGCACGATGCTAAAAACTATTAAATTGAAAAATGAGAATAGTATACTCAGACTTGCTGATGTAAGAAACTCTTCAATTCTGTTGTTATCTTCTATTCGCTGAAGAATGTCGCCGGTCATTTTTGTATCAAAATACTCAACAGGCAAAGACATCAGCTTCTGAAGGAACCCGGAAATTACAGCTACATTCACCCTTGATCCGATATGCAGAAGCAGCCAGCCTCTGATAAATTCGACAGACATTCTGCCTATCACAAGAGAAAGCTGGGCAAAAAGAATCAGATATATAAAGCCTATATCGTTATTATTCAGCCCTATATCGATTATTGACTGTGTAAGGAACGGGATTACAAGTTGAATGCAACTTCCAAGAAATAACCCGAGAATAAGCTGAAGAAGGTATTTTCGATATAGCCTGAAATACTTAAATAAAAATCTGAATCCGTTTGTTTTTTCATGCTCAATATCATTCTCAAACAAAGCTGGTGTAGGTTCGATTATTAAAACCAGGCCTGCCGGCTTCCCATCAGCAATTGTTGATGTCCAGTTCCTTACAAATTCTTCGCGACTGTATTTAATGAGCCCAACGGCCGGATCAGCTACGAAAATTTTATTATTTTTAATCTTGTAAACTACAATGAAATGTTTTTGCCTCCAGTGAACAATGCAGGGCAAAGGAACATTATCACATAACAATTCGAAAGGAATTTTAACTCCTATGGTTCTGAATCCCAGCGTATCAGCAGCTTCAGAAAGTCCCAGAAATGAAACACCTTCTCTTGTTATATAGCACTTTTTCCTGAGTAGTTCAAGTGAAAAATTCATTTTATAAAACCCTGCTATCATCTTGAGACAAGCGGGTCCGCAGTCCATCGCATCAGGTTGTTTTACAAATTGGAACGACATTGGGATTTGCAGAGAATTGATTATTAATTCAAGTAAAGATATTTATATTTTAATTAAGATAATCCTGCAATTGAGATAAAATCAGAACCTGCTGATTTTTAAAATAGTTTTGGGTTAGGGAAATATTATATTTGCCAATTGTTTTCGAGCTAAATGGGGTTGTTTAAAAATATTTCTGACCAAACCATAATAGAGGGAGTCCGTCAACAGGATGATAAAATTCTGAACTGGCTGTATGATAATTACTTACAGTTTGTCAGAAAATATGTTCTTAATAACAGCGGATCAACAGATGATGTATCGGATGTATTTCAGGATTCAATAATAATTCTCTATAATCAGATAATAGAAAACAACCTTAATCTTACCACTGACCTTAAAGGTTATTTCTATGGTATTGCGCGAAATGTATGGAACGCACAGCTGAGAAAAAAGCAAAGAACCTCTGAATTGGAATTTGATATAGTTGAAGAAGACGATGTTTACGAAACCAGCCGTGACATTCTTGAAAGGGTTGTGAACAGGGCATTTCAAAAGCTTCCCAAAGATCAGCAAAAGGTTCTGAAATTATTTTCTGATGGTCATACTTTTGAAATGATTGCAAAAAAGCTGGATCTTGTTAGCGAAGGAAATGCCAGGAAAAAGAAATTTAAGTGTAAAGAATCCTTATTGGATCTGATGAAAGCTGATCCAGAGTATCAAGAGTATTTGCGTTTGATAAAATAGAACATCAAAGAACCGAAAATCATTAGTATAATTATTCCAAAAGCAATTTTAACATATATTGAAAAGTATAAAGGACTGTTATTCCCATATACTACCAGAGTTGACCAAAAGTACGGATGAGATCTCAACTGGTCCGAATTATCCAGATAAGCAATTCTTGCTTTTCTCAATGCCACACTCTTTGAATATCCCTTTTTCAGATTTTCATAAAACATTTTAACAATCTCTGTCCCAGACCTGTCTTCAATCTCCCACATCGACATTACTACTGACTGACTACCTGAATGGATAAATCCTCGCGCAAGACTTAATATACCTTCTCCGGAAGATAAAAGACCAGTTCCGGTATTGCATGAACTTAGAACAACCATTTTGGCTTTTAAAGGAATACCATAAATTTCATAAGTTTTCAGATATCCGTCATCCAGACTGTCATTTTTTTGGCTGAATATCAATGTTGAACGCATGGGGTCCTTGTCGTTTAGCAAAGTATGCATCGCGAGATGAATTATATCATATTTATTCGCCTCATTTTTGTAGACTGATTCTTTGGCCTGATCATTTTCATAAAGCTTACCACCTGTTATATCAGAAACAAATTCTGCCTCTTGTCTTGCAAAGGGGAGATCGACCAATAAGCCTGATTCTGCCTGTCTGTTTAACAATACAGTTTCAATATTAATAGGTTCAGGATAATTAGGCGCAAAAACAATTACTTTATTTGCAAAACTATAGTCTTTCTTTACAGATTCTGCCAAATATGTAGCAGAATAGGTATAAGAAATATCAAATTCATCCATTAAATAAGCAAGATTCTGGTATTGAACTCTTTCTCCTGAGTAGATTGAAGTTGGCAAAGATTCAAATGGGATATAAGAAATAATATTGTCGGGAGAGATTATAAGTCTGTCGGAGATCAGGTAAGGTCTTATAGGGTCAATCATCGTTTTACATAACTCATTTCCAAGTGATTGAAATTTTTTAAATTCTGATTTGGCATCAACTGAACGGGAAGGTTTTGACAATAAGCTCCTGAATTGTCTGATACTATTTATGAATGAAGTATCAACACGATGAGTTACTAACATCTGATTTTTTCTGTTAGCAATGAATATATATAGTATGGCGTCTGAAAAGATATAGTTGATATAGTTGCCATTTCTGCCTACTATTTTAGGAATTTCATCCAGAGAAGCTACTCTTGTATTGTACTTAATTGCATAGTAATCCGGAAATTGTTTTTCAAAAACCAAAATCAGAGAGTCTCGCTTAATGGTACTCACCAATAGATTGTCCTTCCATGCACTAATCAGTAACGTATCAGGCTTATTTTTAATAGTTTCTTCAGCTATACGTACATTAAGCAGACTAATATTCCTCTGGAGTTCTTTTTCAAGATCTGCAATACCGGAAGGAATATGTAACTGTGTCGCTTTCAGCTCTCGTGTTGAAGAGAGCAAACCGGCAACTTTACTTTTTTCTGAATATTCAAATGCTTTTTCCAGATAATGCCGGTCAGATGTTTTACTGTAAAGAAGATTAAAATCGCGAATTGCATCGAGATAGTATTCTCTGTACTTGTCCCCCAGAATAAGTCTGCTATCTTCTTCACTGATATTTATTCTTACTTTCTCCAGTAATGAAACAATCAATTCAGCAGTAGCTGAGGCGGTTTCAAGAGTTTTTTGATCTGCAGAATTTCTGTAAATCTCACAGAGTATTCTATATTTAGTTGTGAAAATCTTTAATGAGTTCTTGTTTGGTTTTATTGTTTCAATTGATGGGTTCTTAAAAATCCTGACATCGCTGCTTTTTACAAGGTCTGAAAATATCAAAGATTGAATAGTCTCAAGAGCTTTAATTGATTCTCCTGATTTAAAGAGGGAAAGGGAATAGCCTATATAAATACGATTTTTTAAATTTAAATCCTGTGGATTTAATCTCAGGTATTCAGTGCATTGTACAAAGAATTCAATCGACTTTTTATAATTTGAAGAGTATTCACTTAAATAGTCAGCATATAAACAAAGAACTTCTATATATTCATGTTTATTCTCTCCAAATTTTGATTTTGCACGGTCAAGAACTCCGCTAAGTAAAGCTTCTCCTTTTTTAATCTGGCCTGAATTGCCCAGGATAATTGCATAACTGTTTATTATGTTAAAAGCTAATATTGAATTAATGGACTCAGCAAGAGCAATTCCTCTTTCATAATATTCATTTTCCTTTTCATGATTGCCTGATAATCCATAAGTAATAGCAAGACTATTTAAGAGGTTAACATAATTCTCTCCTTGTACAAGATGGTTTTTCTCATAAATAGTTTCAGCTTCATCGAGATATACCTTTGCTTTAGTAAGATCTGAAAGGTGAGTACTACAAATACCTAAATTACCATAAATGCCGGCTATTATTTCAGCCGGTATGCTGTCTGGGTTATTTTGATATATTTTTAATGCAATATTCGCATTACTTCTCGCCTCTTCAAATTGCTGGATATTTATATAAGCAGCAACAAGACTTGAATAAGTATCTACTAATAATGAGCTTCCTTCACCATAAAGTTTCTTTTTCGCAGCGAGAGATTTCAAAGAATACTCTTCCTGTTTTTTGAATGATCCAAGCTGAGAATACAATATACCAAGATTATAAAAAGTCTGCGCATATCGTCTATCATTTATCTTAAGTTTTTCTCTTATGGTAATTGATAAATTTAAATAATTGATAGCCTTGTTCAGGTTTTTGGTAGTTGAATTGAATATTCCTACAAGATAGTAAGAATCTGAAATGGTTATACTAGCAAGACTTCTGTCGGTGATTTTACTAAGAATTAGTTTGACAATGGGCTTACTGCTTATAGTATCATTTTTTAAAAGACAAGACTGCAGAGATGAATTTAGAAGATCTATTTCATTCTGTTTTTTGTATGAATCATTTTGATAAATGATTTTAACAAAATCCATTCCGAATGATTTTATGCTGATACCAAAATATACAGAGGTGTTTAATAAACCTGTCAGGAGAATAAAATTCATCACTTGTCTTAAGAATGAAAATACTTTTACCATGTCAACAAATGAAGCATTTTACCTGATTTTCATAAATAATTCCCTTTCAAAGATAATAAAACCAATTTGAATTCCATAAATATCACAATTTTTTACCCTTGTATCATATTTATAATCAATATTTTAAAAAATAGTTTAAAAATAGTTGCTTTTTTTTGGTAACGAAATGGCACTATCCGACATGTAGTAGTATAGAACGTTACTTAATAACCTTGAATAAGTATCAAATTTAAAAGTTAAAATTATGAAAAACCTGAAACCAGAAATTACAACAGACACATTCAACGAATTTTTACTTTCAAATGAAGAAATGATTTATGTTCGTGGCGGAGAAAGTGATCCAGTATTAAAACCATATGTTCCTCCTATAATAATCTGACAATAATAGTAGTTCCTGTTTTAGCGAAAACGGGGTATACTTTGGTAAATATTTTATTGAGCTTTTAATTAGTTTAGACTTTTATTGTAAGTACCTGGCGTTTCATTAGGTTTGTGGCCTTAGAATTAAAGCAGATATACTTCTGATATAGAGTTATTTATATTGAATTTAAATTTTTGAAATAATATATTTATTTATGAAAACAATTGATTTTTCATATTTTATTGAGCGGTATAATGCCGGCGAGATGAGTGATCCTGAAAAACAGTGGTTCCTTAAGGAACTTGAGGGTGATAAAAAGTTACAAAATGAGGTTAATATGAGGAAGCAAACTGATGACATTCTTCGAACCCAAAATGTAACATCACTTAAAAGCAAATTGGCGGAAATTGAAAGAAGAAGGGCTGTTCCGGTTCCTGCCAGAAATTATGCTAAGGTGGGTTATATGAAATATGCAGCAGTTGCTGTTATTTTGATTCTTATTGGGATTGCTACGTTTCCAGGGAATAATTTGAGCAATGTGGAGATTATAAACCGCTATTCTAAGTTGTACCTACCTCCTACAGGTCAACGATCTGTTCAGGCAGGTACTGATGCTGATTACAGTCTGGCTCTGGAATTTTATAACATACATGACTATAGAAAGGCAGCCATTCTCTTTACAAAAGTGGTGGAAAATAATCCGAAAGACATGCAGTCTACTTTCTTAAACGGTATTTCAAATTATGAAGACAGTAAATATCCGGAAGCTAAGCGCTCTTTTGGGATTGTTATCGGCAACAATAATAACCTTTTCATTGACCAGGCTGAATGGTATCTGGCATTCTGTTATCTGAGGACCAATGAAAGAGAAAAAGCAAGACAACAATTTGAGGCAATAAAGCAGGAGAATGGAATTTATTCGAAGGAAGCGAAAAACATCTTAAGAAAGATGAAATAGATTAATTAATCAAACAACATGAACTCATTGAAAAGTTTATTATATAGTCCTTCAATTTTAATTGGGATGTCTCATGAAGTGAGAACCCACATGAATGCAATTGTGGCATTTTCATTTTTAATTAAAGAGAATGATTGTAATAACAGTGAGAAGGAAGACTTCAGCAACCAGATTTTTAACTCATGTGAGCAGCTAATAAAACTTTTTGATAGCTTTCTTGATTCAGCAATAATTGATATAGGGAATTCAAAAGCTGAATCAAAAAATCATAATCTGGATAGTTTTCTTGATGAGCTCTTTTCAGAATTCAGGGAAGTAATAAAAAAAGACACTCAAAAAGAATTGGAACTTATAACTGAGGTGCAGTTTAATAAAGGTGCAATAGTTTGCATCGATAAGACAAGAGTCTCCAGATTAATTCGTTGTCTTTTTCAAAATTCAGTTAAAAATACAAAATCAGGGTATATTAAGATTGGATACAATTTCAGTGAAGATAAAGTAAACTTCTATGTTCTTGACTCAGGGCAGGGTTATTTCAAATTTAAAGAATTTCTTCATTCTCAGGATATGGGTGAATCAATGTCAGAAGATAATGATACAAGTACAGCAATTAATATAATACTGGCAAAGAATCTCATACAAATTTTGGGAGGGACAATACGGATTGAATGTAATGGTCTTACCGGATCAGGCATTTATTTTTCTGCCCCGGCAAAAAGTATATCAAACAGCAACTTCGATTTAAATAAATATGTTAATTCCATGATCGCTATCTGATTCAAATTCAATGTCTGAATTAATTTAACATGTGAATAAATGGCTGTCTCACCCGAGGCAGCCATTTTCTATTTTTTCCTCGCAATAACTTTAGCCTCAGTTCTCCTGTTAAGTTTTCTTCCTTCTGTAGTTGCGTTATCACTCAAGGGTGAGGTATTTCCATATCCCTTGTATTTAAGGCGATCTGAAGAAATTCCTTTCTTAATCAGGTAGTTAACAACAGACAATGCTCTTTTTTCCGATAATATTCTATTATGCTCAGCTGTTCCGGTTGAATCAGTGTAACCTCCTATCTCAAGAGAAAGATCAATATTTACTGCCAGCAGGTTTGTAAGATTATTTAATTCCGACGCTGATTCTTCTTTTAATTCCCATGAGTCAACTTCATAGAATACATTGGTAAGTTGCATCTTCTCTCCTACCTTTATAGGATTGAGCATTACCCTTTTTATAAATGGCTCCACTAATGTATGTTGTCCTTCAAACATAAAATTTTCAGAGTAGAAGAGATAACCTGTTTTACTTACATTAATTCCATAATTGAAGCCTGATGGAAGACAAACCAGAAAATTTCCGTTTTTGTCAGTCTCGCTTTTATTCACAATTTTATTAGCGGAAAGATTAATTAACTCATAATCTGCAGTTAACAATTTGCCTGTTTCACTATCGTAAACTGTACCTTTAAGATATGAAACAGGATCTGGTCTTGCTGATTCATAAAGGTCAAAACAGAATATATCTTTTCCATTCGCTTTATCCCTGACTGATGAAAAATAAGCTTTCTTCCCATTTGACTCTATTACCAGACCCATTTCATCACTGGAAGTATTAATAGGATAACCCAGGTTTTTTGGTTCTGTCCAGGTTGAATCATTTATCATCCTGGTATAATACAGGTCAAAACCACCCATCCCTACTCTCCCATTAGATGCAAAGTAAAGAGTTCTTCCGTCGAAATGGATAAACGGCGACATTTCATCGCCATCTGTATTAATTGTTTTTTCAAGGTTTACTGGATTTTTCCAATGATTAAAATCATCGAGTTTTGAATACCAGAGATCCTTTCCTCCAAAACCTCCTGGACGGCTGCTCGAGAAGAACAATGTTTTGCCATCGGCACTTATTGATGGTTGGGTTTCCCAACCTGTGGTGTTTACCGGCCACTTAAGATTTGATGGTTCTGACCACTTCCCATCACTGAAAGCTGAAAAATATAGATCACAACTTCCCATCCCCCCGGGACGATCGCATGCTGTAAAATACATATAGTTTCCGTTCGATGAAAGAGATTGAGCCCCTTCATTTTGAGGTGTATTAAGCGGCGCACCTGCATTAAATGCTTTTTGCCACACATTATCTTTAAAATAGCTGACATAGAAATCCTCCTGGCTTTGGCGAAACGGTAATTTTGTGTCAGACTGAGTTGATTGTCTTGTAAACATCATGGTATGTCCGTCTGCTGTTATGGAGGGCCAGTACTCATCATCAGTGGTATTTATACCGCTGCCGACACTGACAGGATTAAAAGGAACCGGATTCTTTATTGCAATTATTGCAAACTCACAATTTTTTGCATTTTTAATAGCACTGGCTTTATTTTTTTCCGAGATACCTGTTTGGGCAATATATACGTTAAAATGAATTAATGCACTATTGAAATCACCTGACATCATTTCGGCATTTGCCAGACTGAAGTAGACTGGTTTGAAGAATAATGAATCGATCTTAACTGCAGATCTGTAATATGATGCAGCCTCAGAGTATCTCTTCTGCTTTAACATCAATTCTCCAAGCATCATATATGCTTCAAAAAAATTTTTGTCGAAAAAAAGCGCTTCCTTGAAATTATGCTCAGCATTAATAAAATTGAGATAATCGTATTCTGAAACTCCCTCATTATACATCTTAAGAGCTTTATTGGAAGTTGTATGAAAAGTCTGTGAGAAACAATTCTGTGTAAAGGATACAAAAACTAAAAAGAAAAAAATCAGAAGGAGATTTTTCATATTCAATTTATGGTATGTGCATATATTTGTGAGATTGAAGTGAAATCCTCCAATATGGGTTTTTCTTGATATATTCAACAATGTCAGATATATTAATCGCGAATCTGCTCCATTCAGGCTGCAGGAATAATCTGCATTCAGTGCTAACCATGTCGCGATATTTCTCGGCCCACTCATAATCACTTTTATCCTGAATAATTACTTTAAGCTCATCAGCAATCTTGCAAATATCATTAACTGGCGGACTGTTTTTTTTTGGTGAAAGACATATCCAGTCCCATTCCCCGCTGAGCGGATAAGCTCCTGATGTCTCAATAAAAGTACTAATATTTATTTTCTTTAATTCTGAGCAAAGAAAATCAAGATTCCACATAAGAGGTTCGCCACCTGTAACAACAACAGAATCTGTGCCTGATTTTAAAACATTCTCAATAATTGTTTTTGTTTCAACCATTGGATGAAGGTTTTGATTCCATGAATAACGGGAATCACACCAGCTGCAGCCTACATCGCATCCTCCTATTCGTATAAAATATGCTGCTTTACCCGTATGATAACCTTCTCCCTGCAATGAAAAAAATTCCTCAACTAACGGAAGTTTATTCTCTGTTTGAATAGTGTTTGAATCAATTTTCATAAGTCTATTTATCAGTTCCGAACAAAAGCGGGTATTCACGTGAAGAAGCTGATTGTACCCATTTTTCCGGAATAATTTTCCAGTTATTTAATGTCACCGGATTGATGGTTTTTTCAGCTTCAATTGATTTTAGAATATAATACCTTAAATCTCTGTCTGTTGAAGTAAGGACTTTTGATCTGAGTTCATCTTTCCTAATCCCAGCTCCTTCTGTAAAGTGCCCTCCTCCGCCGTTACCGCGATATGAATTAACTGCAACTTTGTACATTTTGTTCATTTCAAATTTTCTTCCGTCTGAAAACCCTTTTATCATTACTCTGGATCCTTCAGGTTTACTTACATCTACAGTATAATCGATACCCGCTGCCGAATCAAAGTTATATGGTTGATTTTTAAGCCAGGCTTTTCTGTTATTGAGTACAGGCTTGCCTTCTTTATCTGTCCTCAATTTAAGCATCAGATCACCAGTTTGCTTCATAGTATTTAGCCACCCTGAATAGGAAAACTCCAGGTATTTCTGGATCTCTTCCCCTGACAGGCTCATTGTATATAGCATATTTTCAAACCTGTATAGTTTAAACATATCGCTAACAGTTATCGGTCCTTCTGATATTTTAACATCAAACGATAAAGGTGCTGCAAATGATACATCGGCTCCGGTAATTTTCAACTGGATTGATTGTATCATATCAATAAATGCAGAAGGCCCAAAATATGCATCTCTTGATGAGACTGTTGCAGTGGAAGTGCCAATAACACGATTAACATATTCACTGATTTTTTTATCCTGTGGTGCAAATTTTGTTATGAATTCAGCATCTGGTTTAAAATCTGAAACATTTATTATTTGTCCGGTAAGCTTAATTTGCTTCTTTCCTTTAATCTTATGCGAAGAAATCGTAACATCTGCCTGGGCTATCTTTTCTGAACGGCTTCCTCCGTTAAGTATTAAGACTGTGTCCCCTGCAGAGTTTACAAATTTTTCATTTGCAATTTTATGGTCATGGCCATTAAAGATTATGTTAAAACCGGGAACATTATATGCAACCGCTGAAGAACCATTCTCGTAGGAAGGGTCACTTCTCTGCGATTCCAAGCGTGATCTATCCCATCCTGAGTGGAAGAGCCCAATTACAAGATCTGGCTTTTCATTTAAAATAACCGGCATCCAGAGTTTAGCAGTCTCAACCATATCTTTGAATTCAATTCCTGAATAAAGCTCCTGAGGAAGCCAATTAGGGATTGCCGGAGTAACAAGACCAAATACCGCTACCTTAATTCCGTTTTTTACTATAATTGAATACGGTTTAAAATATGGTTTCCCGGTTTTGATGTCAACAGCATTTGCAGCCATTAATGGAAAGTTATACTCTTTTACCATTCTGTCATAGACTGCATGACCGGCCTCTACATCATGATTCCCGACAGTACCTGCATCATATCCCATATAATTCATTACCTCTCCAAGAAAATGGGGAGAAACGGTATCTATGAAATTGTAGTAGTAAACCTCCGGTTGTCCTTGCAGGTTATCTCCGTTATCGAGAAGAATGGAAGCTTTATTTTCTTGTCGTACTTTCTTTATATAAGTAAAGGAAGATGCCATTGAAGCATTCAGTTTTTCTTTTTCGATATAATCATAAGGCAGAATAACTCCATGAATATCTGTAGTTTCTAATATACTTATACTCTTTTTCCCTGTTACTGAACAGGAAACAAGTAGTGCAATTAGTAATAATATGATACTTATGTTCAAAAATGATCTGAAACTCTTCATGTGATGGTTGTATTTTAATGTTACAAAGTTGATATGCTTTTATAAGTGGAAGTTAAATTGTTTTTAATTGTCAACCAAAATATATCCGTCTATTTTCCCTTTCTCAATTTGTGAAATTCCATTTTTCATCCAGTATGGCATAGCTGCACCTTTGAGATAATGATCAAAAAACTGCATTTTTCTGATTGATATATCCTTCCTGTTTGGTCTCTTTACCAGATTATGATCTTCATCATTATAAGATAGAAGCCATGCAGGTTTATTCAGACGGCGAAGTGCTGTTATAAATTCTATACTTTGATACCATGGAACAGCGCCATCAGCATCGTTATGCATAAGTAACAAAGGGGTATTGATTTTTGGAACCCAGAATATCGGCGAGTTCTCAATGAATTGCAGAGGGTTATCCCATAAAGTTCCTCCTATCCGACTCTGTGTATGTTCATATTGAAACATCCTTGACATGCCGGTTCCCCACCTGATTCCTCCATAAGCGCTTATCATATTGCTGACTGCTGCGCCAGCATATGCACATGTGAAAAGATCTGTTTGTGTAACAAGATAGGCAATCTGATAACCACCCCAGCTCTGGCCATCCAGAGCCAATTTGTCCTTATCTATAAAACTATATTTATCAAGCAATGCATATGTACCACTTATAACTGAATTATAACAGCTTTGCCCGGGGTAACCTACGACATAGGGAATGTCAGGTACAAACACAAGATATCCGTTACTAGCAGCAAATATTCTGTTTATTATTGATGCACTTGGAGCCGGAGGCATGTAAGAATATAAGCCATCGGAACTTCTTTCATAGAAATAAACTATCATAGGATATTTGTGTAAGGGGTCAAAATTTTCAGGTTTATATAAAATTCCCTGTAGTTTTTGACGGTCAAATGACATCCATTCAACAAGTTCCGAAGTACCCCAGTTATAGTTTATTTGCTGGGGATTAGTTATGGAAATTCTCTTTGCTCCTCCAAAATCGCTGTTGCTTATGAATAATTCCGGCGAACTTGTAAATGATCCTTTTTGCCAGATAAGGTTATCTGTATTTTTTGCTTTTGCTAACTCACCCGGAAATGATGCCTTATCCATTAAAAGTTTAAGCGGATCAGAAGGTTTCCCCGGTTTTAAAGTAAAGAATCCTGATTCTTTATTATCATAGTTAAATGCTGAAAGATACATAAGATCTTTCCTGCTTATGTATTCCGCCTCAGGATCAAGCTTATTGTACCTTAGCCTGAGATTATTATTTCTGCCAAATGAGTTCGTAATATTCAACGGGTTCTCAATTCCGGTAAGGTCGAGCGACCAGATATCATAACGGTCATAAACAAGAATATGCTTTTCATCGTCCAGCCAACCTGCTATTCCATGGGGAGAAGGATCATCAGGGACATCATTGAGCTCATCATACAAAGGAATCTTTATTGTTGAAGTCAGATTTCTTTTCATACCTCCTGTAACAGGCAAAGAAATCCAGGCTTTCTCTGCATTATCCCAATACACCAGAAATTTGCACGAAGGAGACAGAGAAGCCCTTGATGGGCATTTTTCAAGAATAAGTGTCTTTGTGCCGTTTTCAACATTAATTATATAGTAATCACCAGATGCACCTCCATCCCATGAGGATGATTTCAAATATTTAAGATTTGACGAACCCAGGGCAAGAGTGCTATTGCCTTTCTGAAAGATTTTCACATTTGGGATAACAGAATCAGCAAGCTGGAACATTATACCTTTATTTATATGATATACTGCCTGCCATGTTCGTTTACGTTCCTGGTCAAGCTGCTTTTTCTGCATAGGCTGAAGTACATTATCATCATAGGACCAGATATCCAATTTATACTTTTCATCATCGAGAAGTGTATCTTCAGGCTCCTTTACAGGTTTTTTTGCTGTCCCGAAAAACAGCTTTGTGCCATCATCTGAGAATGTAATGTTTCCATTTTCACTTACCGGCCAACCCTTTGGCATTGATGGATTTGAGTCAATTACCTTCGCAGCATTATCCATATTCTTTGAGAGCCATAGATCATAAACCTTCACTTTGGCTGTGTCAGTTGAATAAATAAATGATATTATATTCCCTGTTCTGTCGGTACTTAATTTTTTAGCGCTGCCTTTCCCTTCAAAAATAACTTTAGAAACTTCTTTCCGGGTATCGAATACATTTGCCTTGAAATTTTCAATTTTTGAGGTATCAGGAATACTCTGAATATAGCTAATTGATTTTCCATCATGTGCGACAGTAAATTCAACAACATCCTGATATCGGTATTCTTTTTTAGTTACAGGATTTAAAATAACAAATTCAGTACCTTTTGCTTCAGCGATTTTGGGCTTTTTTGAACGATCATTTTCTGTAACCTTTAATGTATCACCTGCAGGTTTTGCAGGCTTCTTCTCATCCGCCTTCTTTTCCAGAAGGTAAGCCATCCAGTATGAATTTTTCTCGGGAAGAGTAAAAGATTTTACTCTGGAAATCCTGGTTACATCGTTGTTCGATAATAACCGTATTTCAAGATCATTCTTAGGCATTTTATCCTCCTTGAGTTTTTTCTTTTTTGCCTGACGCGTTTCGTTGTAAGTTGGGATTACCTGGTATGCCAGATACATACGATCGGGAGAGAATACTGCACGGCCGCCTCTTGCAACTGAATCTTTTTTACCGGAAGCAACATTATATATGTATAACCAACCGCCTCCCTGTTGAGGATTAATGGTGTACGTAACCCATTTGCCATCTTCAGAAATAATTTGTGAACTTAAACTTTTCCAGCCATCATAAACAGTATTATCAAGAGCAGGTTTTTGAGCTGACAAATAACCAGAAATCAAGATTAACAACAATAGTGAATACTTAACATTTTTCATAACCAAGCTATTTTTTTTGCCCAAACTTATGAAAGAATAATGATTTAATAATTAATAAATGTATGTTATTGATCATTTAAAACTGTTAATTATATATTTGTCATAAAATATGACAAATGGTAATCACCGGACTCGAAATTATATTGGATAATCTTCCATCTTCAATCAAAGGTAAAAGAGTAGGAATTTTATGCCATGCACCAAGTATTACAAAAGATTTTGAACATATTACAGATGTTTTTTATAAAAGAATTGACTGCAAATTATCAGCCATCTTCGGACCCCAACACGGGATACATGGTCAGACACAGGACAATATGATTGAATGGAAGAGCCAGAGACATCCTATATACGATATTCCTCTTTTTAGTTTATACGGAGAACATCGAAAACCAACATCGGAAATGCTTGAGAATCTTGATGTTCTTCTGATTGATTTACAGGATGTTGGCGCAAGATTGTATACATATATCTGGACTGTTAAACTTTGCATGGAGGCTTGCACAGAGGCTGGAATTCCTGTCTGGATACTTGACAGACCAAATCCAATCGGCATTCTTCCATTTGACGGGCCGGTGCTAAAGAAGGATTACTTTACTTTTGTCGGGGGAGCATCAATTCCATTATGTCATCGGATGACGATTGGCGAAATGGCAGTATGGATAAAAGAAAAAGACTATCCTGATTGTGACCTTAATGTCGTTTGGATGAAAAACTGGAAGAGGTCGTCATTATACAGTGATACAGGACTTCCGTGGGTTATCCCATCTCCAAATATGCCAACATTAAACTCTTCAATAGTATACCCTGGAACAGTTCTTATTGAGGCACTTAACCTTTCAGAAGGCAGAGGTACCACAATACCTTTCGAACTTTTTGGAGCCCCGTATATTGATTCAGATAAACTAAAAAAGAATCTTGATTCACGGAAGATTGAAGGATGTGCATTCCGGATTCATGATTTCATTCCAACGTTTCATAAGTTCTGTGGAGAATTATGTAATGGGATTCAGATACATATTACCGATATAAATATTTTTAAACCGGTTGGAACTGCTCTTGAAATATTTGATGCAATTATTGAAACAACAAAGTCAGGTTCCCTGGAATTCAAAATGCCACCTTATGAATACGAGTATAAACTAATGCCTTTCGATATTCTATCTGGTGATTCAGGGATGAGAGAAACATTAACAGGCAGGAAAAGTATCAAAGCAGAAAAAGAAAGATGGTTACATGAAATTGAGGAGTTCAGGACTGAATTCAGGCAAATTGAAATGTATCCGGAATAACGATTGTATCTTTTATTCTCCTTTATTCAAATAATCCGTCATCTCTCAGAAGAAGCAGAATTGCTGAATGGGGCACTACGACAAATTTTTCCTTATTAAATTCTATTTCAATTGCACTGTTTTGAAGATAAACAGCCTGATCACCCTCTTTTGGCTGAAGAGGAACATATTTTGGTTCATCAGAACTGTTTTTCCAGGGTTCATCACTATCACTAATAGATGGTATTGGATAACCCGGACCAACTTTCACAACATAGCCGGTAAGTACCTTTTCATTTTCATTTACTCCCGGAGGAAGAAACAATCCACTTCTGGTCTTCGATTGGGGAACTTTAGGTTTAATAAGTATACGATCGCCAATAAGTATCAGCTTCTTTAAATCCTTTTCGTCTAATAAAACACTCATATCAAATTTCAATTACCAACAAATGTATTCTTTTTTAGTAAAATCACTCACTGGAAAAATAGATTTAATTAATATTGTATTCAATCTAAAATAGAACCGGCAGCCACATCTTAATAATGGAATCTGATACTTATAAAACAATCAAATCAGCATCACAGGGAATCTATAAAGAAAAGGGAAGCCGGTTTCTTGCATTTGCGTTTCCTGTATCTGATCAGGAAGAGATCAAACCTATCATTGATAAAATCAGGAAAGAGCATCATGAAGCCCGGCATCATTGTTTTGCCTATATGATTGGCCATGACCGAACGATCTGGAGGGTAAATGATGACGGAGAACCCTCCGGAACTGCCGGAAGGCCAATTCTCGGACAAATCAATTCTTTTGAGTTAACAAATATCTTGATTGTTGTAAGCAGATATTTTGGAGGTACCTTATTAGGAGTCAGCGGTTTAATAAATGCATACCGGTCATCTGCGTTAAACTCAATCGAAAATGCTGACGTTATTGAGCGTACATTGCAGGAGTACTATGAAATAATCTATCCTTATGAAGTAATGAATATCGTGATGAAAGTGCTTAAGGAAGAAAATATTGGTCAGGCTGATCAATTATTCGATCTTGAGTGCCGGATTAGAGTAAATTTCAGAGCATCAGCGAAAGAAAAAAACCTGAAACGACTTTCGCGCATAGAGGGTTTAAAATACCGTTTTCTTGAAACTCATTGAGCAGATCATCTGTATCAAAAGTTTTTAATTAATTATTAACACTTATCGATGTTGAGACAATTCTTGAGTAATTTTGAATATAAGTTAAGCTCTTAGCCCTTAATTTGCCAAACCAATGAAAAGCAGAAGCTTAGTATCAATTGATGATTTTTCAACAGAAGAGATTCTGAAGATTCTCGATCTGACAGAAGAATTCGAAAAACAACCTACCCAAAAACTACTTGAGGGAAAAGTTATAGCAACATTGTTTTTTGAACCATCTACACGCACCAGATTAAGTTTTGAAAGCGCTGTAAACCGACTGGGAGGGAAAATTTTAGGATTCTCCGATTCGTCAAGCTCTAGTGTTTCCAAGGGTGAAACACTTAATGATACAATCAGAACTGTGAATAATTATTGCGATCTGATCGTTATGAGACACCCTATTGAGGGCAGTGCAAGGTTTGCCAGTGAGATATCAACAGTACCTGTCATAAATGCCGGGGATGGAGCGAATCAGCATCCCACTCAAACATTGCTGGATCTATACTCAATCCGCAAAACTCAGGGAACACTGGATAACCTCAATATCTTCATGGTAGGCGACCTTAAATATGGCAGAACGGTACATTCTTTAATGATGGCTATGTCGAGGTGGAATGCTACTTTCAATTTCATATCACCTGATGAGCTTAAAATGCCGGATGAGTTTAAGATATATCTTGATAATCTTGGTCTCAAATATTATGAACATTCAGACTTTACTGATATTATTTCCAAAGCTGATATTATTTATATGACCAGGGTTCAGAAAGAAAGATTTTCTGATCCAATTGAGTACGAGAAGGTGAAGAATGTATATGTGCTAAGGAATTCGATGTTGAAAAACACAAAGCCTAATATGCGGATACTGCATCCTCTCCCACGGGTAAATGAGATACATCAGGATGTTGATAATAATCCAAAGGCCTATTATTTCGAACAAGCTCTTAATGGAGTTTACACTCGTCAGGCAATTGTTTGTTCATTATTAGGAATTAAATAAAAAGGGATAGCAATGAAGGAACCAAAACAAATGAGCGTCAGCGCAATTCAGAATGGGACAGTTATTGACCATGTGCCTGCCAGCAATCTTTTTAAAGTTATTCAGATACTGGGATTAGATACAATTGAGAACCAGATAACTTTCGGGACAAACCTTGAAAGTAAAAAGCTTGGTAGAAAAGCTATAATAAAGATTTCCGGAGTATATTTTGAAGACGAGGACATTAACAGGATTGCTCTGGTGGCACCCGATGCCAAATTAAATATCATAAAAGATTACGAGGTTATTGAAAAGAAGGTCGTAGTTGTTCCTGATAATATTGTCGGTATAGCAAAATGCATGAACCCAAAATGTATAACTAATTTTGAACCTGTAATAACCCGTTTCAAGGTTATTTCAAAGAAAAATGTTTCATTGAAATGCCATTATTGCGAAAAAATAACGAACCAGGAGAACCTGGAAATCATTTAATTGTCTGGAGGCCTACCTTAACCTGTCATACGATTTCACCAGCTGATCATCCTTCTTAATTCCTCTGTATGCCAGAAATGCGAAAACAAGCAACAAAACAGGAATACCCATTTTAAATCCTGGAACCATTTCAGCTCCATATCCTGTTATAATCTTCATTGAATAAAAGCCTGATAAAAAAATAAATCCAATAACTGAAGCAATTACTATCATTGTTAACCTTAATTGAATTTTTCGGTTTTTATAAAGGAATATAGCTATTAATGAAATCAAAGGAATAATAATAATAACAATGGAAAGCGGAAAAAGCTTTTCAACCACCTCTAAACCCTTCCCTCCTGTCTCTCTAATAATCCCAATAAATGTAATTTTAAAGACAGTTCCTGATTTATCAATAAAATTTAAAAAACTCCCATTTAGGAATAAAAGTGATAACAGAGTTGTCAGAAACAGGTACACAGATTGAAGGCGTTGAATCATCGGAATCAGTTTTATAATTTGAGTGTAAAAATAACTTGTTTAAGTTAAAATTCCAGCATGATTCCGATAAAAGAGTAAAAGGCGGCAGGCTACAGGCTTCTGGCGTCATGAATATTTTATGATTATTTAACATATTTTAGTGTCTGTGAATATTTTGAATAGCTGTAATTTGCCTATTTTTGCACCTTCTGAGAAAAAGTAAATAAAAGCCATTTAGGATAAACCTAATTTGAACTTGCCTGCTAATCAGGAATGGTTATAAAGAAATTAGTCAATACATTTTAGATAATATTTATGAATAAGAAATTTAAAACAGTTTTAACTATCCTGATTATTCTTACAATAGCAGGAGTAATCGCATATCCCAAAATCAAACCTCTTCTGACTTCTAACCAAAAAGGTCCCGGGAAAGGTAATCCTACATCAATGGGTGGCAGACAAGTGCTTAACGTAGTAGGTTATGTAATAAAGCCGGAAAATCTTAGTGAATTTGTGAAATCTACGGGGACTATAAGACCTGATGAAGAGGTTGATATGTCATTTGAGACCTCAGGAAAGATTGTCAGTATTAAATTTACTGAAGGAACCCGTGTTAAGAAGGGTGATCTTCTTGCAAAGATTAATGACAGACCTTTGCAGGCTCAGTTACAGAAACTTCTTGCACAAAAGAAACTTACAGAGGGAATTGTATTTCGTCAGAAGACTTTATTAGAAAAAGACGCTATAAGTCAGGAGAGTTATGATCAGATAGTTACAGAACTTCAATCTATTACAGCAGATATTAATCTTATAGAGTCACGAATTTCTGAAACAGAGCTGCGTGCACCATTTGATGGAATAATAGGACTAAGATATCTGAGTGAAGGTGCTTATGCAACATCAGCTACAAAAATTGCAAAACTGATAAAAATTAGTCCTGTAAAGATTGAATTTTCTATTCCGGAAAAATATGCCCGGGAAATAAAAATCGGGTATCCTGTTACGTTTTCTATAGTAGGAGATACAACTAATTATATAGCATCTGTTTATGCAGTCGATCCAAAAATTGATCTTGATACCAAAACAATCGTTTTAAGAGCGCTTTATCCTAATAAGATGGAAGAAATAAATCCTGGTAGGTTTGCAGCAATTACTTTGCAGATGTCTAAGATAGATAATGCAATTTCAATTCCTTCTGAAGCCTTGATTCCTCAAATGGAGGGTGAAAATGTCTTTATTTTCAAAAAAAGAAAAGCACAATCTGTAGATGTTACCACCGGGCTCAGAACAGAATCAAAAATTCAGATAACCCACGGTCTCCAATTCGGAGATACTTTAATTACCAGCGGAATAATGCAACTGAGGCAGAATCTGCCGGTTGTACTCGACACAGTAATTAATAATTAAATAAACGGGAATATAAATATGAGTCTTTCATCAGTAAGTATAAACAGGCCCGTTCTGTCTACAGTTTTTGCGATTGTGATCCTGCTTTTTGGTATGGTTGGGCTTACATTTCTTGGGATCAGGGAATTCCCAAGTGTTGACCCTCCGATTATCTCTGTAAGTACCTCCTATCCGGGAGCAAATTCAGATGTAATTGAAACACAGATAACAGAACCTCTGGAACAATCTATTAATGGGATTCAGGGAATTCGTTCACTCACCAGTGTGAGCCGTCAGGGTGGAAGCGACATCACAGTTGAATTCGAATTGTCTATCGATATGGAAACAGCTGCCAATGATACGAGGGATAAAGTATCACAGGCTATGAGGATGCTACCACGGGATTGTGATCCTCCTGTTGTTGCAAAAGCTGATGCTGATGCAAATCCAATTCTTCAGCTTACTATTGAGAGTGATAAACGGTCCTTACTTGAGCTATCAGAGATTGCTGAACTCACTTTTAAGGAACAATTACAAACTATCGCAGGAGTTAGTGCAGTGGGTATATACGGTCAGAAGCGTTATGCAATGAGACTTTGGCTCGATCCGGTTAAACTGGCAGGTTATGAAATGACGCCACTTGATGTCAGAAATGCTATTGCCCAGGAGAATGTTGAGCTGCCTTCGGGAAGTATTGAAGGAAACACAACACAATTAACAATAAGAACTCTTGGACTTATGTCAACGCCCAAAGAGTTCGATGACCTTATATTAAAACAGTCAGGTGACAAAATTGTACGTTTTAAAGACATTGGAAGAGCTGAACTTGGACCTGAAGATATCCGGGGAATACTTAAGAGGGATGGAGTTCCAATGGTTAGTGATGTAATTATACCACAACCGGGGTCTAACCAGATAGACATTGTCGATGAAGTTTATCGTAGACTTGATTATATAAAGAAAGATCTCCCTGAAGATATTAAAGTTAAAATTGCTTTCGATAATACTCAGTATATCAGGAAATCAATAACAGAAGTCAAGGATACAATATATGTTGCCTTCTTACTCGTTTTAATAATTATTTACTTCTTTTTAAGAAGCTGGCGTGCAACACTAATACCGATTCTTGTCATCCCGGTTTCGCTGATTGGTGCCTTTTTTATAATGTATCTTGCGGGTTACTCAATAAACGTTTTGACTTTACTGGCAATTGTTCTTGCTATTGGTATTGTAGTTGACGATGCGATTGTGGTAATGGAAAATATATATGTTAAAGTTGAAAACGGATTGCCTCCAATTCAAGCCGCACTTGAAGGATCAAAAGAAATTTATTTTGCAATTATCGCAACTACTATTACTCTTATTGCTGTATTCTTTCCAATAGTTTTTCTTTCCGGAATAACAGGAAGACTTTTCAGGGAATTTGCAATTGTTATGGCAGGAGCAGTTGGGATTTCAGCATTTTTGGCATTATCTCTTACTCCGATGGTATCGGCTAAAATGCTTCGTCGCGAAGCACAACACAGCTGGTTCTACAGGAAAACTGAAAAGTTTTTCATTAAATTAAATGATGGCTACAAAAGTATGCTTGAATCATTTCTAAGAAACCGTAGGGTGACTTTCCTTATTCTTATTGTCGCGTTTGTGTTGATTATCTTTCTCTGGAAATCAATTCCGGCAGAGATGGCTCCACTTGAGGACAGGTCTCAGGTTTCAATCAATACTACTTCCCAGGAAGGAGCTACGTATGAGTTCAACCTCAACTATATAGATGATATTGCTAAAACTATAAACGAAATTGTACCAGAATCAGAACGCGATGCAGTGATTTCGATGGTCAGAGGAGGTGGAGGAAGCGCGAGGATTATGCTCGTTAGTCCAAAAGAAAGAAAACATACACAGCAACAGATTGCTGATGAATTGAGTGCTGCTTTGAGGAAAAAGACAAAAGCACGATCAATGGTTATGCAGCAGTCAACTTTTGGTGGCAGACGGACAGGTATGCCAATTCAATATGTTCTTCAGGCAACAAGCATTGATAAACTCAGAAAAGTTCTTCCGGCTTATATGGCGAAGGTTCAGGATGACCCTATGTTCCAGATGGCTGATGTAAACCTTAAATTTACCAAACCGGAACTCAGAATTCATATCGACAGAGAAAAAGCCAGTGCACTGGGAGTATCGACGCAGAATATTGGGCAGACACTGCAGCTTGCACTCAGTGGACAACGCTTTGGATATTTTTTCATGAATGGAAAACAATATCAGATATTAGGAGATCTTGCCAGGAGCGATAGAAATAAACCATTGGATTTAAAATCACTATATGTCAGGAATAATTATGGTAATATGATCCAGTTCGACAATCTGGTTACTCTTACTGAGGAAACAGCTCCTCCGCAGCTTAACAGATATAACAGGTTTGTATCCGCTACTATTTCTGCAGGTTTGGCAAAAGGGAAGACAATAAGTCAGGGACTTGATGAGATGGATAAAATCTCAAAAGAAGTTCTTGATGAGACATTCAGAACAGCACTTGCAGGAGACTCAAAAGATTTTAAAGAAAGTTCATCAAGCCTGATGTTTGCTTTTGCTCTGGCCATAGTATTGATTTTCCTTGTTCTTGCTGCTCAGTTTGAGAGTTTTAAAGATCCCTTCATTGTCATGATGACTGTACCGCTTGCTCTTACTGGGGCGCTATTGTTCATGTGGTATTTTAATGTGACAATGAATATTTTTAGTCAGATCGGACTAATAATGCTAATCGGTCTTGTTACCAAAAACGGAATTTTGATCGTAGAGTTTGCAAACCAGAGGAAAGAGCAGGGAATGTCAAAAATGGATGCTATCAAATATGCAGCATCATCCAGATTCAGACCTATTCTGATGACAAGTCTGGCTACAATATTAGGTATTATGCCACTTGCTCTTGGATTAGGCGAAGGAGCTCAGAGTCGTGTTGCAATGGGGATTGCTGTAGTCGGAGGAATGGTCTTTTCAACATTCCTGACACTCTTTGTTGTACCTGCAATTTATTCATACATATCAAGCGAAACAAAAAAGTCTGAAAATGAAAATGAAGTTCCTGTATCTTAGTATATTTATAATATCTGTTTTAGTTCCTGTCAGAGCTCAGACTGTATACAGTTTGAAAGATTGTATCAGTATTGGGCTTGAAAAAAACTTTTCAATACTTGTAGCCCGTAACAGTGAAACTATTTCTACCAACAATTTTACCCTTGGAAATGCAGGTTTTTTACCTACGATAGCCCTTGTAAGCAATTATAGTGGTACTCTAAACAATACAACACAAAACATAACAGATGGTACTCAAACCTCAACAGACGGGATAAATAATACTACTGCCAATGCAGGAGCAACTTTAGGCTGGACAATTTTCAGTGGGTTCAACGTTCAGACTACCTATAAAAAGCTTAACGAATTAAAACAATTGGGAACTCTGAATACTCAATTAACTGTTGAAAATTTTCTTGCCGATATTATTTCAGGTTATTACAACTATATCCAGCAGATGCAGATGCTGCATAATATGCAGTATGCTGTAGCTCTTTCAAAGGAACGTCTCAGAATTGATGAGGACAGGTATCAACTGGGCTCAAGTTCTAAACTTCAGGTACTTCAATCGCGTGTGTATCTTAATGCCGATAGTTCAATACTCTCAAAGCAGTTTGAAATTGTAAGAGCATCTCAGATAAGATTAAATGAGCTAATGTCTGCGGAAGATATGGGTACTAAGTTCGTTTCAAAAGACACCTCAATAGACGTCAATCCACAATTTCTGTACGAAAAGCTATTAGATGAAACCCTGACAGGTAATACAAGCCTTCTTATTGCATCTAAAAACAAAACTCTTTCAGAATATGATTATAAGCTTATTGTTTCGAGATCCTACCCATATCTTAATCTATCAACGGGTTACAGCTATAATCTTAATACCTATTCAACAGGTACAACCAAAAATCAGATCACCAATGGCATGAATTATGGGTTAACTCTTGGTGTAAATATATTCGATGGTTTTAATCAGCGAAGAAGTATTACCAATTCAAATATTGAGCTTAAAAATATGGAATTAAGGTATCAGGAGATTGAACAGGGAGTTAAGGCTGATCTTATTACGATCTATAGCGCGTACAGCAATAATCTGCGACTTATTAATCTTGAACAGCAAAACCTTCAAACAGCTACAGAAAACCTTACAATAGCATTGGAAAGGTATAAACTCGGCAGTCTTTCAGGAATTGATCTTCGTGAGGTTCAAAAGAGTCTTCTTGATGCTAAGGAAAGCTTATTATCAATTCAGTATCAGACCAAGCTGGCCGAAATATCTCTTGAGTTGATATCGGGGAAGATTATGAGTTATTACAAGTAGTCTGAAGGTTCGAGGTTCGAGGTTCAAGGTTCGAAGTTTAAGGTAGGCTAATAATAAAAATAATTCTAACCAACTTGGGTAATCCTCAGATTATTGTAAATTTGAGCCTTTAATTTTCAATTATGCAAAAACAAACAGAGCTAATCACAAATAAAGACGGTAGTATTTTTCATCTTAACCTTCTCCCTGGTGATATTTCAAATAAAATTATTATTGTTGGCGATCCGGGCAGAGTGGAAATGCTGGGCTCTTTAATGCAGGAAATAAGAGTCAAAAAAGAGAACAGGGAGTTTCACACAATAACCGGAACTTTTGAGAACACTGAAATAACTGTTATTTCTTCGGGTATTGGTACTGACAATATTGATATTCTTCTTAATGAACTTGATGCTCTTGTAAACATTGATCTGCAGACAGGAATTTGTAAGGAAGAGCCTGTTTCATTGACATTTATAAGACTTGGAACATCAGGGGGATTGCAGGCTGCAATCCCAGAGGGGACTTGTGTTCTCACAGAGACAGCTATCGGATTTGATGGCCTTCTGCATTTTTACGAAGGTTATGACTGGATATTAGATACAGGTCTGGCTGATGCTCTTGCAGAATTTATTGAATGGCCTGATCTACTCTCCTACCCTTATGCAGTCAATGCGAATAAAGAACTGATTGAAATGTTTGCGGGAGAGAATTTCACAAAAGGAATCACAATTTCAACACCGGGTTTTTATGCCCCACAAGGAAGAAGATTAAGGCTCGAGACTTTTGACAATGAAATAAATAACAAGTTAACTGAATTCTCCTACAGAGGTCGTACAATCAGTAACTATGAGATGGAAAGTTCGGCTATTTATGGGCTATCTGCATTGCTTGGACACAAAGCTTTGACTATCTGCCTGGTAATTGGAAACCGTGTCACGGGGAAATTTGTTCAGGATTATAAACCATTAATGAGTGAATTGGCATTAAAGGTATTCAAATTGATTTAGCGCTTAATTAGCAAAGTTGTATTTGAACCAATTTTGAATATATTTGTAAAACTAACCTTCAATATAAAATATATGTCAGAAAACACTACTAATAAGAATGTCAGCAATGACGAAATTGATCTTTTAGATCTTTTCAGGAGAATGGGCAGAACTCTTAGCAGTTGGATTAATTCACTTGGAAGAGCATTTCTGATAACAATTGTTTTTCTAATAAAAAGTTGGTTTCCTCTTGGACTAAGTATTGCATTGGGAGTTGGTGCTTCATACCTTTTAAAGTTTAGCTCTAATTCATCTTTCAGTTCTGATCTGGTCTTAAGAAATAATATTGTATCAAATTCAGATATGATTTCTTATATCAACAGGTTGCATACTTATTGTATAGATGATAATACTCTGGCTCTATCTGACGCTCTTTCTCTGGCTCCTAAACAATTAAATAATATTATAGATATTGGTGCTTATTGGATTATTGATAAAGGGAAAGATGGAATTCCTGATTATGTTGATTATGATAACAAAGCCAAAATTGCTGACACTGTAAATGTAAAAATGCTGGACAGATTGGATATAAGAGTTAAAATTACATCTCCTCAGGAATTAGGTTTAGTCAGGACTAGTATTGAAAAATATATAGAGAAAGATTCACTTTTCCAGCAACGAAACAGGGTTCGATTGAGACAAAACAGTGAAATGCTAACAAGACTTGACTATGACATTGTCCAGCTTGACAGTTTACAGAAAGTCAAATATTTTGAAGAATCCAGGAATATGTTGCCTAAAAATGGACAGCAGATGATCTTTCTTCAAGAGCAGAAAACACAGTTGGTATATACTGATATTTATGCTCTTTATTCCCGCAAACAGACCTTAGAAGCTGACAGGGATTTGTATAAGAGTATTGTAACTGTCTTAAGTGATTTTTCGTTACCATCAAGAAGAGATAATGGAGGATTCTTCTACGCAAAAATGATAGTTCCAATATTCTTTTTCATTACCTTATTGATTTTGATACTTCTTGCGAACAAGAAGAAACTGGAAGATGTATATAGAAAGTACTAAAATAGGAAAGGGAGCGTTTGGCTCCCTTTATTATTTCTATATTTTTTTCAATCCCCAAAACCCTCTAAAGGGGGCTTAATTTCTTGTCATTTCTATTAATATGGAGCAGTAGGAAGGAAAAGAGTGCAAAAAATGAAATCCCAGCTAATCTGTTTAACATTGTTTCGAACATAAACATTATTATCATCACGATCAGGAATAAACCTAAGATAAGGTTACGTTGTGATATAGATAGATAAAACATATAGCCAAATATGCTCATGAAAATTAGAAGTCCGATTAAGCCGTTTTCAAGAAGTACTTCCAGAAACTGATTATGAGCATTTAGATTATCATAATATCCGTCAACATTACCCTGGGCTAAATATTCTCGCTTTAGTTCATCTGTAGCATCACCTGTACCAACACCTGCTACTAAATTGTGCTTAACTATTATTAAAGCTGATTTCCATATATTGGATCTGACATCATTTTTAAGTATCTCGGTAGGCTGAGATTTGGTGACTCCATCAGTATTATAATTCAACCTGTCATTTGTCCAGGCAATTCTGAGAAATATTAATATCAATGCAATAAATAATGAAAATATTATCCACTTAGAGAATCTCTGTGAGAGTTTGTATAGAAAGTATAAAGGCAATACTACTATAGCAGCTAGCAAACCAGCTCTTGAAGACAACAAATAAAGAGCAACGAGAAATATCAGAATCATTAAAAAGAAAAACATTTTTGTAACAGATTTCAAAGCACTATCAAAAAGTGATTCTAAAGAAATAAGTATCGATATCACGATGTACATCGACAGATATGACGGATGTAGCGGAAATGAAAGACGTGAACCATAAAAATAATTCTCATAATTATAATCCACAGGGTGAGGATTAAATACACATTTCCCGGCTATTATTGAAATGGAATTATGCAGTGCATTCCCAATACAATAGAAAACAAAAACAAGTGTACATATAGCAAAAACTTTGAATATCAAGTTGATATTTTTTAATATCTTCTCTCCAGGATAGAAGAGTACCAGTGGGAATAACAAAAAGGAAAGTCTTTTAAATATCCTTTCTAAACCCATATTGAGGTTTTCTGCATAAAGCAATCCCACAATCTGCCATATATAAAATCCTAAAAATAGAAATAGAAGAACTGATGCTTTGTTATCCAAAAGCATACTTCTTTTTACGGTAAAATTATTTTCCCATAACCAGAAAACGCCCCATAAAATCATAAAAGGCGGTAAGTAAGGAACATAGACAGGCATAATTGCAGCCACAACAATGCTGACAAAAAAAGTCAGTCTGTTATCATGTAATAAAGTCTTGATTTTTAAACTCATAACTGATTATAAATTCTCAAGGATTATTTGGCAAACAAAGTCTATCTGTTCATTAGTTATTTCAGGGTATATCGGAAGAGACAAGATCTCATCAGTTAAAACAGACGAAACAGGAAACTCTTCTGGAAGGAGATTTTTATAACCATAAGCCTCAATAAAAGGCAGTGCTTTTGGATAATGAATACCGAATGAAATATTATTCTTAATAAAGGCGTCAGTTATTTTTTTTCTGTTTTTAACCCTGATGACAAAAAGATGATATACATGTTTTATTGCATTTACATTCAAAGGAACAATAATTCCATCTTCCTTTTCTAAGATCGATTTGTAATATTGTGCAGCAAGAATACGTTTCTGATTCCATTCATCAAGATAGTGCAATTTAACATTGAGAACGCAGGATTGAATAGTGTCCAGCCTGCTATTCCTTCCTATTATTTTGTGAGAATGTTTAATTAATAATTGTCCATGATTGGATAGCATTCTGGCTTTATCAGCAATGTCCTTGTCGTTTGTCAGAATTGCTCCTGCATCTCCATAAGCACCAAGGTTTTTACTTGGAAAGAAACTAAATGCTGAAGCAATCCCAAATGTTCCGATTTTTTTTCCGAAATACTCTGCTCCATGGGCCTGAGCACAATCTTCAATAAGATGTAAATTATTTTTTTTAGTTATGGCACTGATTTCATGCAAATCAGCAGGACAACCATATAAATGTACGGCTATTACGGCTTTGGTCTTATTCGATATTTTGTCTTCAATTTTTTTATAATCAATTGAATAATTTATTGGATTTATATCTACAAAGACTGGTTCTGCGCCAACATTATTAACACATTCAGCAGTTGCTATCCATGTCAGAGCAGGAACTATTACCTCATCACCGGGCCCAATACCAAGTGACTGAAGAATAATTTCAAGTGCATCTGTCCCATTTCCGCATCCTAAGCAATATTCTGTTCCAATATATTTTGCAAACGCATCTTCAAAATCAGTTACGGCTTTGCCCCTGATAAAGTTACCTGTGGTAATGCATTCATTTATTGCATTATCTATCTCATGTTTAATACTCCTGTACTGTGCTTTTAAATCAACAAATGGTATCATTTTTTTTATTGGAATATGGGAATGATGGAATTATTGAATGATGGAATAATGGGTACTTTAATATCTGTATTATTTATGAGAAGCTGAGTATATTTTATCAATGATTTCAACTGTTTTAAGTCCTTCGAAACCATTTGTCCCAATCGTTCCCTTATTTAGTAAAACATCAATTACATTCTCATAGACTTTGTCGTGATTTGACATCGAACCAACATATTGACCATAATTATTAGGAGGATTTCCCTCAGGCAGATCGGAAATCTTAAAGTCCTTAATATTCTGGTACTCTAATTCATTCAGATACTGCCCTCCGATTTTAACAGTTCCTTTTTCTCCAAATATAGTCAAAGAACCTTCCAGATTTTTCGCAAAACTATTTACAGTATAATTTATTGTACCAATTATACCATTATAAAACTCCATAATTACCACTCCAGTATCTTCAAACTCAATTATATTTTCATGATTGAGGTTTTTAGTAATAGCTTCAACTCGCTTAATATCTCCGAACATCCAGTATAAAAGGTCAATAAAATGACTAAATTGAGTAAACAGAGTTCCTCCATCAAGTTTCAAGGTTCCTTTCCAGTCAGACTGTGAGTAATATTCTGTATTTCTGTTCCAAAAACAATTTAATTGTAAACTGAGAATCTTACCAAGACGATTTTCATCAAGAGCTTGTTTTAAAGCATGAACCGGGGGATTGTACCTGTTCTGTTTGACAACAAATAACCTTCTGTTTGCCCTTTCTGCTTCCTTGATCATTTCGCCGCAATCGTAAACACTTATGGCCATAGGTTTTTCACATAATACATGAAAACCTTTCTTAAACGCCTTGATTGAATGTTCTGCATGCAAGCCATTGGGTGTGCAGATTGAGATAACATCCAGATCACTCTCAGAAAGTAGCATTTCGTCAAAATCAGTATATATTTTTGAACCGAATTTTTGCCCCAAACTGTTTGCCTTCATTTCTACCTTATCACAAACAGCTTTCAGGACAGCTAGACGACTTATTTGTTCAGCATGCCTCTCCGCTATTCTCCCACACCCGACTATTCCAAATTTTAATTTATCCATGTTGATTTTGAAATATAATATTCATAAAACCATTGCCGTTATTAATTTCAGTTCTCCAAAAGCTTCATGTACTTCTCCGCTATTATTTTTGAAGTATATTTTTTCAGAAAAGCTTCCCTACCATTCTGTCCCATTTTCTTTCTTAGTTTTTCATCGCTTTTGAGCTTTATAATTGCAGATACCAAACCATCACTATCTGAAGGATTAAGAACATAACCACATTGCTCCTCCGTTACAATATATGCTATTTCTGAGCGCTCTGGTACCAACGCTATAACGGGAATCCCTGCAGCCATAATACCAATTATCTTGCTTGGCACAGCCATCCCTTTAGCTTCATCACGTAATGATACTATTGCGACGTGACAGGCTGAAACAGTTAAGGAATAGTTCTCATTTGACTGGAAAGGAAAGAACTTAACATTTTCCGCATCGGAATCATCAATAGATTCCAATAATTCTTTTTTTCTCATTCCGCCCCCAATAAATACATACAATACACCTTCATGTTTTGTGTTAACGACTTCACCAATGGCATCCATCTCATTCCATAAACCCATATTCCCTGAGTATTGAATAACAAAGTGTTCCTGCAAATTGTTATTCAACACGAATAAATTGTCCTCAAAATTTATCGGAATAATTAATTCTTCATCCTGCCATAATGGAATGTATACGATTTTCTTTATGCCCCCCGGGTATAAACCTAAAAGCCATTCTTCCATATCTCTGCCAATAACAATGATCTTTTTACATCTTTTCAAAGCTGCAAGGTGAAGTAAACTCCATAATCTGATAAATATATTTCGATCAGAGACTTTTTTTAACCGGATTAAACCATCCGGAAAAACATCCATTATAATGTAAAAAAAATCACGTTTTTTAAAATTACAAATAAAGGCTAAAACTATTGCCAAAAAAGGAGGTGTAGTATGTGAAATAACTTGAGTTTTAGATTTTGAAAAAATCAGTTTAGTAACCACACTAATTGCAAAAGTCATATAGTTAATCAATCTTCCAGATAGCTTATCCTTATGGAATTGTGTCGATTTCAAATATTGAATTTTAATGCCATTATAAGTTCTGAACTTCGGTTGTTTGTCAGAATAGTTATAACTTGGCTGAGCGCACCAGACGACAATCTCAAGTCCTTGTTTAACTAATTCGGAAGAAAGATTTGTAAAAAGATTTGCGACGGCAACTTCATCAGGATAAAAAACCTGGGATATTAATAAAACTTTACGGGCTGACACTTATTGGAACGATCTAAAAACTATTGAGAATTTCAATTACTTTTTTTATATCATCAAATGTATGGAAAGTGGATATCGGCAAACTAAGTGTAGTCCGATGTATCTCCTCAGATATTGGAAATCGCAGGGAGTTCATAGTTTTCATTGCTTTTTGTTTGTGGGGAGGAAGAGGGTAATGTATCTCAGTCTTAACACCATTATTAAACAGGAATTGCTTTAATTCATCTCTTTTCTGATGTCTGATATTAAAAATATGATAGACATCAAAAAAGTCGGGGTGTACATCCGGAATTATAAAACCTGCTGAGATCCCTTCCAGGTAAAACTTTGCCAGTTCTCGTTTATGTTTTATAATTTCATCAAGGTTCTTTAATTTAACTCTGAGAAATGCAGCTTGTATTTCATCCAGTCTTGAGTTTACGCCTTGATATTCATTAAAATATTTCTTTTCAGAACCGTAATTTCTTATCATTTTTGCCTTTCTGGCATAATCTGCATTATTTGTAACCAGGGCTCCCCCATCACCAAGACAGCCAAGATTTTTTGTAGGATAGAAACTAAATGCAGCCATGTCTCCAAAACTTCCGGCTTTCTTACCTTTATATTCTGCCCCGTGTGCCTGAGCACAATCTTCGATAAGAAAAAGATTATGCCTTTTACAAATATCCATAATTGGATCCATTTCACAAGGCTTACCATAAAGATGAACAACCATTACAGCCCGTGTATTCTTAGTAATTGCATCCTCTATCAAATGAGGATCGATATTATATGTATTCAAATTGGGTTCAACGAGAACTGGTATATGGCCACTTTGAATGATCGATAATATTGTAGCAATGTAGGTATTAGAGGGAACAATAATTTCAGATTTTTCTTTAAGGTCAAGTACAAGTAATGAAATTGTAAGGGCATCAAGTCCTGAAGCAACCCCGACACAATGATCAACATTATTGTAAGCAGCGAATTCTTTTTCGAACTCTTCAACATTTTTGCCAAGCACAAACCACCCAGATTCCAGAACCTGATTAAAGACCTCATTAAACTCTTTGAAGTAGGGTCTATTAACCTTATATAAATTTTCGTAATCAATCATAGCTTTCGAAAATATAGTCTTTTTCATCAAAATTTTCCGATGCGAGTACCATCAATATTGAATTATCAGAGAAATCATACATTTTATGCCAGTCTTTGGGTTCAAGCAAGAGACACTTAGATGGTTTATTCAAATGAAAAACCTCTTTATCTTTTCCATTATTGTTAAAAATTTTGCACTCTCCCTGTATACAGACTGCTGCCTGAATTGTTTTATGATGTCTGTGTCCTCCTCTTTCAGATTTATCAACACCATAGATATAAAAAACCCTTTTAATCGCAAAAGGTAAAACATTTTCAATTACAACCAGATTTCCCCTATTATCAGTATGTGTCTCAAGATCTATAAGATGTGCCATTAATGTTGTAGTTTCAAAATATTATAACCAAAAATTCTTTTAACGTTATTTTTTACTATACTTTTAAGATTATCTGATTTGAAAAAAGTAATACCTGTCCTGTAAGTACTATATTGATTTTTAATTCTTTTCTCTATTGTTTCAATTTTCAAGAGGTAGGGTTCATAGAATAACTTCTTAATAACTGAAGGAATAAAATACCAACCGATATCATAGGAGCCATCTGAAAGTAATTTTACATATTGAAAATGGAAAAAAACAACTCTAAATGATAATCCTGATTTTTTTACTTTCCCTGATATTATATTGTTTTTTATTGCAAAAGCAAATTGTTGGATATTCCATGGTGCAATTCCTCCACCCTGATGCTTAAGGATGTGAATATTATTATAAGTAACAGGCCATTCATCAAGATATTTCTGATCACCAAACAATCCATTTTCATGCCGGGCATAACACCATGTAATGCACTGTTTCCTCCATTTGTCCAATATAGCTAGACTGCTTTCCTCATTTCTGAAAGTCTGAAACTGCACACAAAATCTGCCAGCTCTCTTCTCTTCATATATTTTGGGTAAAAAGGAGAACCGGTGTTCTGTTATTAATACATTTTTGTTATTCTGGTCCATTTCCGAAATAAGAGCTGCAGGATCGGAATAAAAATAGAGATCTGAATCGATATATGTGCATTGTGTCACATTATAGATTTCAAAAACATAAGAGATCACTGAAGGTGTACAGGTCCAGCAATATTCAGCCTTACTCCTCTCCTTCTTAAGTTCTTTAAGTTCAGCTGTTTCAAATTCCTTAAGAGATACTACAGTCACATAATCCAGCTTCAGATCACTTAAAATTTCATTTGTCAGATCATCAAAAGCGAATATATAAAGTTGAAAATCAGAAGTTTGCTCTTTCAGTGATTCATACATAGCAATGCCTCTGCTTAAATAAAAGGAGTCAAATAAAGTACAAAAGCAGTTCACAATATATCGGATATTATTTAAATATTATAAACCGGAATTATTACTGATAGTTTGTTTAATATCATATTAGGCTTTATAAAACTCTAACGAATAGCTTCCTTAAATAATGCATAAGGAGTGTTACCAAGTTCAATAGATTGGTAATCTTTTTGTAACAGGACAGATGCATTGAAAAATTCATCAACCTTTTGTTTATCAAGGAAAATCAATAATTCTGGTTTTTTGGTCAGGTTTTCAAATTGTCTACCAGTAAAATATGATTTCCACCCATCAATAGAACTTTGATTGGCTTCATGATTCTCTATTGGAAGAATACAATAACCGTAAAGGTCAATTTGGTTTTCATATATTAAATAGGTTTTCAGCGAAACCGAATATTCATAAGACTCAACAGGATCAGCAACCAACATCACATTAGTACCTTTAATATAATTTAAAGAAATAGTAGAAAATAATTCTTTTGTATCTTCCCCTTCTCTTGAAAATTTGCGGGCTTCAACAAAGGTCTTTGAAAAAGCTGGCAAGAACGAAAGAATAATAAGTATTAAAGCTGTCTTTTTAAACCATCCCTTATTTTCTTCAATCTGACTGAGAAAAATAACAACAAGAAAAGCGAGACCAAATGATGCAGGGAGTAAATACCGTTCCACCAAACCTGATCGGGAATACAGAACAATATTCGGAACCAGAATTAAAAGAAAGAATACAATTGAGAATAGATTGGGGCTTTTGACGGGCTTCCTGGCTATCCAGCTTATCACCAGTATTATAATACCTGCAATTAGTAAATTAAGGTAAGTTTTAATAAAATGCCAGGATGCTGAAAAAATTAAGTTCAGGTTATTTATAAGGTTACTATCCAGATCAGCATAAGCCGTACCTACATAATACTTAATAATTCCCAGTTCAATTACTATTACAATCAGAGGAACCAGAAGAAGTAGATTCCTGTCAACTGACATTTTAAAAGACCCCCATAAATTAATTTTGTCATTCCATACTTTTAACACAATCATTCCCGGAACAATTATCAGGAAGCTCTCTTTTGTTAATGAAGACAGAATAAGAAAAAAAACAAAAAACAAATTGTTTAAATGATAATTTCGCTTCTGACCTGTATTTGATATTAAATAGAAGGAAAAACCAAGTAATACCATACCTAAACTTTCTCCTGGTCCCAATCTCCACCAGACAGAACTCTGAGGGCCTACAAAGATGATAATCAGAGCTGCAAGCGATTCTACAATCTGAAATTTCATATTTCGCATTCCAAAATAAAATAGCAGCAGGGCTATACATAACAAAACACCATTATGTATTGACCATAATGTAAAATCTGAACCAAATATTTTAGTTTCAGCTACCCGATAGATATAATACAGTGGTCTGAATCTGCCATTATTATGTAAATCTTCTTTTACCCAATTTTTAGTTACATTAAGAAATGACGATTCATTGAAATTATGTTTAATCTTGATAACTTCATGGTCATCAACAAAATGGAACCCTGAGGTTAAGGTTCCGGTAATAAAGAAAAATAAAAAAACGGTAACTACTAAAATACCTGCAACTATAAAGTCCTTTTTCTCCTTCATCCCTGGGTTTTAGAAATTCTCTCCGGCAATATTTTGCGACTGAGTGATATTAGAATTTATACTGTTTTCTCTGATAATAAAATGGGGCCTTTTCTTTGATTCAATGAATATTTTTCCAATGTATTCCCCCAGAATACCTATCATCATTAACTGTATTCCTCCAATTAGAGTGACCATAAAAAAAACAGATGTCCATCCTTCTATTGATCTGTCTGTAAATATTTTAATATATAAAGCATAAACCCCATAGATTAGAGAAAGAAATGCAATAGAAGTTCCAATTATTGTCGAAATGCGTAAAGGTTTGGTGCTAAAGCCAGTTATTCCTGATATTGCCAGAGCAATCATCTTTTTATTCGAATATTTTGAAGTTCCCCAGAATCTCTCATCAGGAGTGTACTCGATTCCAATTTGTCTGAATCCAAGCCACTTAACCATTCCCCTAAAAAATATTGACTGTTCATTCAAATTGTTCAGTTCCCTGGCTGCAATTTTATCAAGAAGCCTGAAATCTGCTTCTCCCGGTTCAAAATTAATATCTGATATTGTATTCATTAACTTATAGAATATTCTCGAAGTAACTTTTTTTAAAAAAGATACTTTCTGCTCATCCCTCCTGATAGTAAATACAATATCATAACCCTCCTTCCATTTGTTTATCATTTCAGGAATAAGTTCCGGAGGATGCTGCATATCTCCATCAAGTGAAATAATACAATCACCGGATGCATACTGGAGCCCTGCCCGTAGAGCGTTCTGGTGGCCAAAATTTCGGGAGAAGGATAAAAACTGGATATTTTCGTTTTCAGAATGAAGTTTCTTTAATATTGATAATGTGCCATCTTCGCTTCCGTCATCAATATAGATTATTTCATATTTATTATAAGAACCTAGTATCATAATAAGCCGTTCAGCAAGAGCCACGACACACCCCTCCTCATTTAATATTGGAATTATTACAGATACTTTAAAATTATCGATTCGCATAATGAATTAATATTATACCTTTTAGCTAATATTCAGATAACTTTATACTTTTCAGATTCTATTTTTTGAAATAGGAAACCTTTGAATTTTGAAGAAATATTAGCTTCATCAAGTGCATCAAATTCAAGCAGAAGTTTATATTCTTTCTTCAAAGTTGTAAGAAATTTATTCTCATTAAAGAACCAGCAAGGATAACTACCTGAATAAATTGAGGGTTTTACTTTTTGAATTGTTATTCGGTCATTTCCTTCAATGAATGGAGTTCTGTCAATTATTAGGTATCTAATCCCTCTTAACCTGATATTTTCAAGTAATACATACGGTTCCTCCATATATTGCAAAACACTGGACAGGATCACTGCATCAATGTCATATTCATTCATGCAATCTTCAATTGAATAAAAAAAATGCAATTTTTCATCTTCAAAACTCTCTTTACCTGTTTTTACAAAACCAGGTTGCTCAACAATACACCAATTTACTTCATTTTGAGAATCAAGAAAGAATTTATTCTGGAAATATGTACTTCCAAGTGATCCTCCAAAATCAAGAACATTGAGCTTTCCATTATTCTGATTTGCAATCCATAATAGTCCTGACAATAGAGGAAAAGAGTATTCTATGTTTTCAAAAAGAACTGAATCTCTTTCAAATGCTGCAGAACCATTTTTAACCATCAAAGATGACTTTTTTACTTTTTTCAGAATTTCAGGCGAATTATATCCACCACATTTCTTTGTCGCTTCAGCCCATGTTGGGAAATTGCCATGCCAGCCATAAAATAGCCCGGAAAGAAATCTTTTCAAAGCAGGAGGAAGCAAATCTTTAATTACTTTTTTCAGCATTTTGAATCAAAACAAAATATTGTTTGATTTAAGATCTAACAGATTCACTAATTGATTTTTTTCGTTTACCCCACCCCAAATGGGAGCGAAAAAAATCAATTTAATAACCAAGACTTTTTTTTCTGATTTCGAGAATTTTACCTGTAATTTTATTTACAGAAGAAGTGCGATAGTCTGAATGTTGTTTTGGTGGTTCATCCATAATTCTATCAAAATCTTCCTTATTCAGCCCTATTTTATTAAGAACAAAATCAATTTCCTGATTAATTATCCGATCCTCAAATTGAGGTTCCTTTAATTTTTCTATTGCTTCTTCCTTTGTCATTTGACCAGAGACAATCATACTTGAATAGTGCGACTTACGTTTATCTATCTTGAATTTTATGGGTAAATAGTAGACCTGCAGAAATTTTATTAGTGTAGACTCACAATGTTTGTTCCCATAATATTCATAACCACAGACTTCATGCAGCTCATCGAATGCTTTTCTTGCATTAAAATCAAGAAAGAAGAGAGGCTTAAATGATTTTATATTATGAAAGAAACCATATTTTATTCTTTTATCAAATATCGAGAACAATTTTAGTCTTCCGTTCCAATGAACCTGACCGAACTTTCTGTGAATATCACGGATATGTACCCTGTCAGTATAATCCATCCCCGACTGGGTTATGGATTCAAGTGAGAAATTAAAGCCTGATAAAAAATATCCAATTTTATACTTCACTGCTGTCCTGTACAAAATTGAAAATAACACACTATCCTGAAGTACAGTAATATCGGGTACTCCTGCTAGCATAAACGCTCTCACCAGATCATTAAACTGAGCTTCATCAGGTCTTTCAGTAACCAGATCAAAATTAAAGGTAGTGCTTATTCTTTTTATATTTTCGGTAGTTATTGCTGTATCAAAACCATCATCAATGTGAAGCAATAAAACTCTCAGTCCATATTTATGTCCAAGTAAGGCAACATACGACGAATCCAATCCCCCGGAAATTCCCATCAGGCAATCATAGGGTTTTCCCTTTCCCTCTTTTTTGATTTTAGCAATCATAGTGTCTAATGTTCTCTTTCCAATTTCATTTGGAAAATAAACAGTATCTTTTGCCTTAAGAGCATCACTACAATAATTACAGGTCCCATCCGCCTCAAACATGATTGTTGAATCACTGATATTATCCATTACACATCTGGAGCATACCTGAACATTTTGTTTACTGACTTCCATTGAGTGCTTACCTGGTTTTATATCTGGCTATTAATTATATCAATTATGGACTTACACCTGGCCTCAACAGTATGAAACTCCAACGTTTTCTTCTGTCCTGCTTTTGCTATCCTAATCCTTTCTTCTTCATTATCAAGGAGCCACTTAATTTTATTAATACAGTCTTCAGGACTATCATAAACTACAACTTCCTTATCCACATCAAAAAGTTCTGGCATATTCCTTTTATTATCTGTCAGCAAACAGCTACCCATGCCGGTTACTTCAAAAAGCCTCATATTCCCGGCATATTCTCCCGCTACACCAATATGAATATTTAATACAATTTTCGACATGTTGAAAAGATTATACATGTCAATACCATAGCGTGGGGGATTATTTGATTCCAATAATTTGGCAGAATAGCCTTTAACATTGGAACGACCATATTCAAATACAGGGATTCTGTCAGTTAGTTTTTCTAATCTAAGCTTTTTAGAGATTTCCAATAAATGATATAATAATTGTTTTGCTTTAATTTTGTACTTATTCTCAAGAGTAACATATAAGGACAAATCAATATTGTCAGCTATTATTTTTTCTATTAGATCAATCCTGGAATTGTGAAAACTCCCACCGGTAATCAATGATCCGGAAAAGACCAGATCTTTTACAGGTTCTATGTTTTCGGGGTTAATCCTGGTTAACAGATCGGTATCAAATCCATGATAAATCAGATATGATTTTATTCCTTCGTTCTCAAATTTGCTTTTCAAACCAGGAGTACAGGTAATAATGGAATCAGCATTTCTTAATTTCTCTAATGTTAGCTTATTATAAGGAGCACAATGATAAGCAATTATAAGTTTTATGCTTTTTATTTCTTTTCGAACTTTTGAAAACCAGGCGTTATCTATGTAATCTAAATTTTCAATCCAAAGAATATCAGGATGGAAAGAATCTATCTGAGTAAACAAAACATCCTTATTTTCATTCAGTGCCCTAATGTTCTCTACTTTCCATTTATTTTGCAGCAAAACATCATTGGCAACAACACATCTTGCATCAATACCCAGTTTTCTGAAATTTCTGGTATAAGATCCGGCGAATTCTGTTGTATAGCTCATCAAAAGTGAGTAGTGTTGATCGTACGTTAGTTGAGCTGTATCAGGATGTTTCTCATAGAATAATTCCAGAGATCCTGAATACATTGAACTTATACTAAGTAATTTAAAACTCATTAATGATATTGATTAATAATAAAAAGAGATTACCTATATAACCTCATTGATTTTCTTCGTTTACCACGGCCCCACTTTGCTTCGCTGAAGCTTCGCGAAAGCGAAGAGGGGAGCGAAGAACCGACGACGCGTAGCGGAGGAGCTCGACGAAGTCAAAATCAATTACTCATGTTTTAACTTTAAAGATGTCTCATATCGTGTAATAATAAAGATTAAAATAGAAGTTAGTATACAATAACAGAAAACCTCGATAATTACATACACTTTCAGGAAGGCTGTAAATTCCAATGATTTAAAAAACAGCAGTGAAAGGATAGCTAAAAAATAGAAAAATTGATACAGACTATAGGTTTTAATCTTTCTCATTGAGACAAAAATTGTTGTAAATGTTGATACAATAAAATTGAAGGTAAAAGACCAGACAAGAATTTTCAAAATACTTCCTGAAAGAATATATTTTTCACCAAAAAGGAATCTGAGAAGTTCCTGTCCAAAAAAAATAATTGCAAGGATCTCAGAGAGAGAGATTACAAATATTATCAGAATTACGGGCTTCAGGTCAGACAGAAAGCTTTCTTTCTTATTGAATTTGTCAGACACTTTTTGAAGCAGAACACTTGAAAAAGAAGTACCAACTAATGCCAGTGGAACAGACAGAAAGAACTTTGCACCATCAAAAATACCTGCCGATTCGGATGAATAGATCATGTTAATAAAAAGTACAGGTAATAGAAAACTGCATGTACTCATAAAAGCCGGAACCATATTGTAAACAGGGAAATCTCTATATTTTTTAAAAACATACCTTAATCTGTTGAAACTAATAGACTTTAGATTCAGTCCATTCTTAAAAGTCTGTATAATAACTGTAAATACGCTTGCAATCTGGCCAATAATATCACTTAATATCAATCCAAAAGGAAATCTCAATAATGCGAAGCTGACCTGTGAAATACCTTCCGTACATCTTCGCAACAGCTTATTAACCGAAACTGAATAGAACTTTCGTTTTCTGATCAGCCAGAAATTCAGACACTGATATGAATTGTAAAGGAAAGCGCCTATTGGTACAACATACAATGGTACCGGGAATGATATGGATAAGTTCAGAAACTCCTTTATTTTTTCACCTTTTATCAGGACAATTACAAAGAGTATAAGATTTACAAAAAAATTAAAGATGAGAGATAAACCGATGACATTCGTTGATTCCTTATCAGTCTTTGGAAGAACGATAGCATCATCAAAACGGAATGATGAAACTACCGTTATAATACCTATCAGACTTAAATAAACTGAATAGGTTCCAAATAATTCTATAGAAAAAAATCGCCTTATGAATGGCTGAAGGAAGAAGGAGATTAATTGTGCAATTACCGTACCTGAAATGAGTATTGAAGCACTTCTAAGGAGTTCTGATTTCAGAAGATAAGCGGAATAGTACTTAAAATCAAATTTCAATAGTCGGGTGAATTTTATTGTTATATTGTTATGTTGTTATGTTAGTGTTTCGTAACAAGTTTAAATGATTTTTACAAATTCATTAACAGGAAATCTTTCAGATGTATTTGATCAATACCATGGTAATTTCTTCCGGCATTAAATTCATCCAATAACTCTTACCCACTCTGCGCTGCCCTGAGATAATTTTTATTATCTTTTTGTCTATAGCTTTCATGGATATAGGTTGAAGTACTTAGAGTTTCGAATTAAAATGCAAAATGTAAAATGCAAAATGATTAAATAAGTCAGGTTTTGGATGGATTTTTCCCAACTTTTGATTTTGCTGTAACAACTGATTTCGCTATAATATTTGCTAATCAGTAAGCATTTCAGCCTCTATAATATTTGTTTTAGAAATAAATTCTTCGTTTATTAAATTAATCCTACCAGTAATAGAATTAATGATTTCATTCAGTATTTGCAGCTCACGAAATGAAATAAAGAAGTGGAATTTAATAATACCTTCCCAATACGGGTAGAAGAATTCAGTATTGCACTAAAAACAATATTAGTATCAACAATAACTTTAATCATTCAGCAAACGAGGCCTGTTTATAGTCCACCAGTTCTTATTAATCTCTTCGGTTAATTGATCCACAACAGACTGATCTACTTTCTTTGCTTTTGAAGTCAATTCCTTATACCTGACATAATTAACAAAATCCTGTATTTCCTCAGTATCAACGGTTTCCGGAATCCTAATAATAAACTCCTTATTTCTTTTTTCTATAATCATTTTACGCTCATTTTAACAAAAATACTGATTTTTATTTATTTTATTCGCCTGAAGCAGACTGTTTAAGATATGTTTATCTATCATAATTGACAAAGCTGCAAATAATAAACAATTTATCAATCATAAAAAGTCGCAATTTTAGTGAGTTGAAAATTGGAAGAAAGGAATACTGGAAGACTGAAATATTGGAGGAATGGAAGACCGGAAGAATGGAAGATTGGAAGAATGGAATATTGGATTGTTGGAAAATAAGAATGCAACAGCCCTAAGAAATTATTTTTTTTTTAAGAGGGTCAGAAATCCTTTAGGAGTCAGGGCTTTTATTTCTGATTTGGTGAAATCTTTTTGATTACGAGTTATTATATGTAATAAATGTCAGTAATGGTAGTTGCAGTAATAAATCCATAGATAGATTTATTGTCAATATTTTTAAACACCGCCGCCGAATCAGCAAAGTGTGGCTCTCTTCCAAGAGCAATATCCAAAATTATGTTAGTGTCAAGTAAAACTCTCACTATTTATATTTTTCACTTAAATATTGAAATTTCAAATCTTCTATATTTATGTTTCCAAGAAAACCTGCCCACTTATTAACAAAATCAAAAGAGGCGTTTTTACTTAATTTTAAGTTGTGTTTAGGCAGAATTATAATTTCAACCTCTCTATCCATTAATTGTTGATTAAAAGGCAATTGAATTATTCCCTTTTTAGATATCCTGGTTTCAAATCTATATGCTTGCATTTTTTATTTCAAAGTTACAAAAAAATCATCTGAATTTATAATTGCAACTATTTTCATGGTTACAATTATAGAAGAATGGAATGTATTGAAAAGGAATATTTGAATACAGAAGGAATGGGATAATGGAATATTGGAAGAATGGTAAACTTGAATTTCTCATTAATTCAATAAGAAACTGACCGGGTTCCGTGGGACTGAAGGGAAGTTTTCGTTAGCCAGTAGATTCATCAGGCAGACTTTGGTGGATAGCTCAATAATAGACCATCCTTAATAGAATCACTAAGGTAAGCAAAAATTGCTAAAAGATCGTTCCGAGTCAACTTGGGATAATTGGTCAGGATATCCTCTTCTGTCCAGCCATCAGCCAGACGATCAATAATAAACTCAACGGCAATCCGGGTTCCCTTGATAGCAGGCTTACCAAGTAATACGTTGTCGTTACTTACAATGTAGTTTTGCCATTTCATAAATCAAAGTTACGTTATTTCCGTAATATCATCAAATCCTCGAGTTTGTCTGTATGTCCAGTATTATTAGCCCCTTAGCCTACTTTGCTTCGCTGAAGCTACGCGAGCGACTTCAAATATCTTTAATCCGGCAAAATCATAACGTTGTACTTTAAATACGAAAAATGCATTAGTAAGAGGTTTCAGGTAATTCAATACAGCTTGTGTGGAAACAGAAGCACGTTGCGATTTCAGATACTTGTTCAGGTTTTGGGTCGAGTTTCTTCCTAACTCTGCGCTGCCCTGAAATAATTTTTTATTATCTCTTTGTCTATAAACGGCTTTATTCGTTCTGAATAAATAGGACGAGGAATATAAGGTCTGGCTTTTAATATTTTATCTATCATAATTGACAAAACTATAAATAACATACAATTTATCAATCATAAAAAGTTATAATTTTACTGAAGTGTAAAGTCGAATATCCGCTCATCCAAAATTCCTCCACTCCATTCTTCTACAATTCATTTATTCCATTTTTTTATTGAATGGGACTCTCCTATCAACCCATCTTGTAATAAGATAGAAGACGAGCAGACTTAACGCAAAGAGAGGAATTTGCAAGATTTTAAATTCCCTGTATAGTATTATTAAAAAGATGGTAAACAAGTTAATAAGAATAAGAGAAATATTAACTTTCTCATGAGAAAAGCCAGTCTGAACTACTCTTTGATAGGCATGTTTTCGATGAGCTTCGCTTAATTTTTCATGGTTTCGCCATCTCCGAAAGAGAGTAAGTGTCGCATCAAACCAAAATGGCGATGTAAGCATTATCCAGTTAAGAATTGAAAACTCGAATGTATTATGAAAATATATCCCCAAAACAACCAGAATAAATCCAAGTTGAGTACTTCCAACGTCACCCATAAATATTTTTGCTTTAGACCAGTTCCAATATATAAATCCGGTAACACAGGAGATTAAAAGAATATTTATCATATTCCACGACATAACAAATAGCACTGAACAGATAACAATCACTTCGACTGAGGCAAAGCCATCCACCCCATCCATAAAATTGAAAAGATTAATAAACCATACCATCCCTACGATTGCTAGAGGATAGACAATATAATTATAGTTTATATGGAGATCTGGCATTATTAAGGGGCGAAGCCCGTTCAGAAAGTAAAATGCGCTTATCGCTGTCATAAATTGAACAATAAGACGGATATAGGGTTTAAGCCCTCTTATATCGTCAATCAGACTCACAATTGCCAGTAATATTCCACTTAGTAAAGCGTAATAAAGACTCTGTTCTATAACCCCCAAAAAGAAAAGAACAGTTATTCCTATGTACCATGTAAAAACAATAGCAACTCCACCACCTTTAGGAGTAGGAGTATCATGTAAACTTCTTTCATTTGGGATATCAAACATTTTTTTCCGGAGAGCAAATTGTTTGATAAGATATGTAAGAATATAGGAAAGTAATCCTAACGCTATGATAGTTCCAAATAGTATAATTAACTTCAAATAACAGATAGTTTAACTTGTTTAAAAAAACTATTTTACTTATTCAGGATACTTCTTTTTTTCTGGAACTCATGTATGCTGAAATCATCATAGATAACCCTTCTTCAGAAGTAAAAGGAGGATTGTACTTTAAATCCTTTTTTGTTTTGGAGTTATCCAGATAAAAAGACCCATATAACCTATCAAAAATGGCAGGTCTGAGCTTGATACCTGCCATAATAATTAGTTTAGGAACTCTGAAAAGGAATAGCTTTCTGTGCAGAAAATGAGCTATAGTTTGTACGAGATATGTTGTAGAAATTTGGGAATCATCCATTACAATAAAAGTCCCTGAAGCTCTAATCTCAATAATCTTATCGATGAATCCAATCAGATTACCAACATAAGTATAATGACGGTTATTATTTACATCTCTAAATGGTAAAATTGGGAACTTCTTAACCAGCTTTATCAATTTGAGAATATTTGCAGAAACTCCAGGTCCATATACAATTGGAGTTCTAATAATTGCAACCTTAAATTCAGGACTTTCGAGTTTTCTTAATTCAAGTTCAGCTTCATACTTGCTCCTTCCATAAGCATCATCAGGATGACATTCAGATTGTTCATCCCATGGATCAGAACCAGGAAGATACTTTCCGTAAACCTTTACCGTGCTTAAAAAGATAAATTGTCTGACTCCTGCTTTTTTTGCTTCTTCTGCAACACTTATACAAAGATCTCTGTTAACCCTGAAGTATTCCAGCTCTGATGTTTTTTTTGATTGATGGACAATTGCTGCGAGATGAAGCACAATATCAATTGAGACAAAATCGATTTCTTCTGGAAGTTTTTCTTTTAGCGATACCTCCTGTATATTTTGATTTCTTGATAACTCGAGGAAATTAGCGCCAATAAAACTTTGTGTGCCTATAATGAGAATCCTATTCATCTGTAGAATTTGGGATTACTTTTGAGGCTAGATCTTTTTTGTGAATAGAATGAATGAAAAATGGGAGAATTACGAAAAAGCCCATAATTGGGGGATCAAAGGGACTCCCAGCGCTGAAAAATGAAAAGAAGAAAGTGATAATAAAAAAAACAGTCAGGATTTTATATTCTTTAAAATACTTAACATAATAATAGAATACCTTGTACATAAAGATTAAATATACAATTAACCCTAATATTCCGGAATACAAAAGAATTGAAAGAAACGGATTATGAGGATAATCACTCATCGTTTTATCTTTATCGAAGTAATATCCATACCAGTTAAGGAAGTTAAAACCGCCACCAAAGATTCTTTGTTTCCAATTATATTCTTGTGAAAAGATTTTTAAAGCAAACTCCCACCGCGAAACACGGTCACCAATAAATGCGTTTGAAACTGTATCTAAAACGATGTTAGCTTTATAAGGATGATAAGTTGTATCTTCCGAAATTAATTTAGAGGCCAAATTACGGATAGGATCATGATCAGCATCAATTAAAATCAGGATAGTTGATAGGCTTAAGTCAATGTAATTAAAACCAGCTACGTGAATTTTTTGTGAATTTGTTGATAACATTAATGTTTTAGTTTCAAATATAGCTTCTTCGTCTATAGTATCATTTTTAAAATGGGGACATAAAGTTTTTTGTCCCTTTTCTTCGTATCTATAGCTTTCCTTTAAATTACTATATTTTTTTATATCATTTCTATATGAATCTATATCGAAATTTCTAAAATAGAAATTTATGAGTGATAAATCACCATCATTTTTATCTAATATTTCACACTTTGGATAAGCAAAAATCACATAGCCTCTCAATGAAGAAAAATTAATCACACCTTCTTTTGAGAAATATAAAAATACAATAGCTTTCCCAACTGAGGAAGATACTTTTAAATTAAGTTTTTGCCATGTACCTTTTTTAGTCAAATCGTATTCATCCTGGAATTTACTTAAGTTTGTTCCTATAGAATAAATATTCACCCAATCTCCATTAAAGTTTTCAGATACATAACAATATACAGATGCATTTAAATATACATTATTCCCCAAATTATTGTTCCAAATTTCTGTCGAAGAGTAAGTCTTTCCTCCAAAAGGAATTGCAGTGCAAGAACTATCCAATAAATAACCTTTAGAATCTCTTGGGACTATTTCCGAATTAGTTCCAGTTAATGGATAAACTGTACGGTATATTCCACTTCCCCAACCACTGTCAGGAATTTTTGGATCAGAAATTAAAGTCCAGATTTTTTTATGAATATCTGAATAAGAAATTGTTTTATCAAATACATTAACATATCTAATTATATTCGATGTAATATTCGATCTTGCGGTTAATATATTTTTTGCTCCAATTGTCTCAAGGGTTTTAGTTTTGAAGTAATAAGATGTATGGAAAAAAAATAAGGGTAAGATCACTATCAGAAAAATTATGGATAAAAGGGCAAAACCTGAATTTAAACATAATTCTTTTAAAAACTTATTTTTTTTAAAGAGAACTTCGAATTCTACAATTATAAGAATTAAAAAAATGCCTGTCAACAATATTAATCCTCGTCTTGAGCCTGATAAAATAATGTCAAGAAAAAAGATGACAAGTAAAAAATTAAAAAAAACTTTTTGAAATTTTGAATTAGTTTTTCTAAAGTAATAAAACACTCCGATTATGCCAAAAAATATGGGTAATAAAGCAAAATTAGAATCTATTAGTGAAGAATCATCACCTAAAGAACTTCTGCTAATTTTACTAATTTGGGGTATATTATAGTATGAAAAAATATCAAATAGATTCAAAAGTCTTAATATGGAAATAACAAATGCAAATAAAATAATAAGATAAACAAGATTGGAAATATAAAACTTGAATTCTTTTTCCCCAGAGACTAAAATTGTCAACAAAATAAACAAGGAAATTAAAATTACCATGTTGACAACATCTTTAAAAATCATCAAATAGAGTTTATTTGATAATATAAAAGAAATAACAAGTATTAGCGCAAGAAAAAGTAATAAATAATATTTACGAAATAAATTTACGAAAGATGGAATTATTCTTTTTTTATAAATAGCAAAAGAATAAAAAAACAAACTAATATAGAGTGGAATGAATGAATATTTTAATATAGGAATAGCGGTTCTAAATAGATAAAAAAGTATTGTCAAATTGACAACACATATCTCAGATTTAAACTTTTCAGTTACTCCTAATTTCAATAATTTCATTTAAAACTTTATAAAAACCTGATTTCTAATTATGATAAGATTTGAAAATTTTTTACTATCAAAAAATTCACTCACTTGAATTAATCCTGAGCAAAAAAGGAGTATTACTAACGCTCTAGTTGATAATTAAGCAAATATCTTCTTGAATTGGAATAGTACTCTATCTAAATCTTGATCACTTAAATTAGAACCTGAAGGGAGACATAATCCAGTATTAAATAGTCGTTCAGATACTCCATTTAAATACGATGGATAATTTTTAAATATTGGCTGTAAATGCATCGGTTTCCATAATGGCCGTGTTTCAATATTTTCTTTTTCTAAAGCCAATCGAATATCATCGCGTGAAATGCCTTTTGTTTTTATCGGATCGACTAATATTGTTGTTAACCATCTATTGGGAAAAAATGGCTGCATTACCTGTAAAAATGAAATCCCTACCAAATGATTTAAGTTATTACAATATAATTCAAAATTAGATCTTCTTTTTGCTACCCTTTCTTCAATGACTTCAAGCTGTCCTCTTCCTATCCCGGCCAGAACGTTACTCATCCTGTAATTATAACCGATCTGTGAATGCTGGTAATGTGGAGCTTTATCTCTTGCCTGAGTCGCTAAGAATCTGGCTTTACTAACATATTCATTGTTATTTGAAATTAGAGCACCACCACCTGAGGTTGTTATTATTTTATTTCCATTGAATGATAATATTCCTATATCTCCAAAAGTACCACATGCTTTACCGTTATATTTACTGCCTAATGCTTCAGCTGCATCCTCTATTACAGGAATTTCATATTTGTTCGCAATATTAACCAATTCAACAATTTTTGCAGGCATTCCATATAGATGGACAATAATTATTGCCTTGGGTTTCTTCCCTTTTGCTATCCTGTCAATAATTGCTTTCTCAAGTAATTCGGGGCTCATATTCCAGGAATCTTCTTCCGAATCAATTAATATAGGAGTTGCTCCTTGATATGCAATCGGATTGACAGTCGCAGAAAAAGTAAATGAAGAAGATATTACTTCGTCACCCGGCTTTATACCCATAATAATAAGTGCAAGGTGGATTGCCGAAGTGCCAGAGCTAAGTGCTGCAGCATAGCTAACATCAAGGTATGTGGCTAACTCATTTTCAAAAGCTGTAACATTTGGTCCAAGCGGCGCTATCCAGTTGGTTTCAAATGCCTCATTAATATATTTCATTTCATTACCACTCATGTGGGGTGATGAAAGCCATATTTTTTTCTTCATACTAAAAATTCCCTTAATTTAATAATACTATACCGATAGTGGGTACTAAATTATAAAATTCGTTCTTTGAAATTATGTAATAATCGCACTAAAGTTCCATTCCCATATAATTTAGTATATCAAGTCTCACTTTCAATATTTAGTGTGTATCTACAAAAGGATATTGCAGAAATAATTTCCTCCTTTAGATTGTGCCTGAGTCAACATGAATATTCTGCCCGGTAATAGAATTCGCCTTTCCAGAAAGCAAGAATGCAACAGTTTCTGCTACTGAATCTATTGAGGTTGGGTTTTTCAGTGAGGTACGTTTATAAATACGATCTTTTTGTTGATCGGAGAGAGAGTCACTCATTGCTGTTTCCATAAAACCAGGAACTACTACATTTGAACGTATACCAAATTCGCCCCATTCTCTTGCCGTATTTTTTGAGAATGCTTCCAACGCTGCTTTACTAGATGCGTACATTGCTAATCCTTTATAACCGGTATGTGCACATATTGATGAAATTTGCACAATAGACCCTTCAGTCTTATGTAATAACATATTACGAATAGAATATTTTGTAAGTATCATTGGTGAAAACACATTCGTTTTATACATAGTTCCCAATTTATCTAAATTCAAGTTAGTAACTATATCATCATATGCTATTGCTGCATTATTCACTAATCCATGTAGAACAATATTATTTGTAATGAATTCTTTAAAAACAGATTTATGTAGTTCATTAGATTCTGACAAATCTACACTTTTAAAGAATACTTTTCCTGCAAAGTCAGATTCTAAGAATATAAATCCATCCGAATGGATCCTACTCACACCATATACAACGTGCCCCTGCTCTAACAATACACGACAAATAGATAACCCGACACCACGGGAAACTCCGGTAACTAATACATTCATAATCTTTTTATTTTTCCTGTTCTTGTTAATGAAATAAAATTCACAAATTTTATTTTCCGAGGGATTTTAAAGTCTTGTAATTTTTCCGATAAATATTGCCGAATTGAAAATTCAGATAAAGCACTAAATTCTTGCAACTTTACTTCTGCACAAAGGACATTCCCTAAAACTGAATTTGCTTTGCCGTAAACCATTACCTGAATCACATCAGGTAACTGTTGAATCACACTTTCTACTTCTAAAGGGTTAACTTTATATCCTCCAACGTTTATTAATTCATTTTTTCTACTTACAAAACGAAAAAGCCCTTCTTCTTTATTTGTCCATTCAATAAGATCATTGGTAAAAAAATATTCACCCTGAAAATTAAAACTATCAGACTTCCCCAGTAATGATTTATGAATCATAAGTTCATTATCCTTAATTTTAATTTTATCGATGATATTTGCTGGAATTCTGAAGTTTTCACCATTTGCTACAAATAAAGAACCTGCTTCAGTAGAGGCATAAATATTATTGATTTTTGCTCCTGGGAAAATTTGAAGAATAAATTCATAGAGTTTGTTGTCTGATTTTTCTCCTCCTAATGTTACTCGCTTAATAGAATCATAAGTTTTTTCGATTGGTAGTAGAAGACGAAAGAAAGTTGGCGTTGCTGAAATATGTGTAATGCCATATTTATCAATTGAATCATAAACCTGTTGTCGATTTTTATTGAACACATTCACAATGGTATTAATGTTTTCAAATGCCTGAAAGAAAACTTGTACTCCAGCCATATGTGTTGGGTTATAAGCAAATCCCCATATTTGTTCAGCATATCTATCTGATACCCGAATATATCTAGTCAAAGTTGATACGGTATGTACAACTTTCTTAGGTTGACCTGTTGTTCCGGAGGTGTAAATTGAAATTTCAGATTTCGAAACTTGTATACATTTTACGATTTCTTCGATAGATGAAAAACAAACCTGTTTTATAGGGTAAGCTAAATTTACAGATTTCTCGTTAATACCTTCTATTTCCGAATTATTTAAATCAGAATCAATTAAAACAATTGGTTTATTGGAGGCTAAAGAAATAACAAAATTTAAAAAAAAATCATATAAATTTATTGTCCTAAACATAGGATAATATGCAATTGCATTATTAATATCTTTTAATAAATAATCGTAAGTAAAAACTGTTTCTTGGTCAATAAGAAATATAGGCATCATTTTAACTTCTCAAATATATCCCCAATTGTTGAAACTAATCCATCTTCAAAGATATCAATATCAAATTCATCTTCAATTCGAACTGTTAATTCTGCCAAATCAAAAGATGTAAACCCAATTTGATTTCGCAGATTATCTGAAGGATGAATTTCCGATAAGGCCTCTAACTTCTTGTTTATTCTTATATAATTTATGATTTCTAAAATTTTAGTTTCCATTTATTTATTTATTGGTTCATAAAAATGCGTATTACTCATGTTACAAGCTGCACTTCCCCATGAAAGTCCTACACCAAAACCACTCATTATTACTTTATCTAAATTCGAGGGTTTTGAGGAATAAATATCAGACAACAAAAGAGGTATTGTGGCAGGACCTGTATTTCCATAATTAGTAACATTCATAGGTACTTTAAATTCATCAACTTTGAGTTTTTTACGAATGTAATTTACCATAAAATTATTTGCCTGATGAAGAGCGTACAATTTCACCTCATCTTTTTTCCACTTCATCTGTTCTATTAAGGAGTTGATATTTTGGTGAACATTGGAAATAGCAAAATTAAAAATTGCCATTCCATCCATATAAAGATTTTCCAGTGTTCTCCCATTATTATCTTCATCTATTACCAGTTCTTTTGTCTTTTCTGATATTGGATTTCGAAATCCTCCGGCAGGGATTATCAATCTATCATATCCACTACCATCAGAATAGACTTCGAAACCGATAGGTGAATTTCCCTTTGTCACTAACGTCGCTGTACCACAATCTCCGAATACCATTTTCAACGATTTGTCTTTAGAGTTAATCATTCTAGTTGTTGTATCGCCAGAAAGTACCAAAACTTTATTGCAGGCGCCAGAAGAAATCCAGAGCGCTGCTTGAAATAATCCATAGATATACCCTGAGCAACCATAATGTATATCTATACATCCTGTCTCTTTTGAAAGCTTTAACCTATCCTGTAAAATAATTGATGTAGAAGGGATAATATAATCTGTAGTTTGTGACACAAAAACAAGCCCGTCTATTTCCCTCCTGTCTATCTTTTCCTTTTCAATGAGATATTGTGCAGCATTAAAGCACATGTCTGAGGAGGTCTGACTTTCATCCGCAATCCGAACGCGTTCTATACCAGTCGTTTTAATGATATTTATCACTTCATTTTCACCATAGGAATCAACTAAGGAGGTTAATTCTAATCGTTTTTCAGGTAAATAAGCAGTAATTGCTGCTATATTAATATTCTCAATAATTGTTTTCACTTTTTATAATAATGTAAATCCTCCGTCAATTAACAAATTGGAACCCGTTACCCAACTACTTGCATCAGAAAGTAGATAGATAACAGCATAAGCAACTTCCTGTGGTTCGCCAAATCGTTTTAATGGATATCGTTTTTTATCTTCTTCTAATTGTTCTTTTGTAATCACCCCAGATTCAAAAATATTTGTATCAATTACCCCAGGATTGACGCAATTAATCCTAATTCCTTTGGGAGCAAGATCTAATGCCATTCCTTTTACTAAACCATTTACAGCCCCCTTTGATGCCGAATATACACTTGACGCAATGGCAGAACAGAATACACCAGAAATAGATGAAATAAAAACTATTGAACTGTTTTTTGCAATCTTTTTTGCTTTCAAAGCCCTCCGAGTAATCTCAACAGGAATAAAAAAGTTAACATTAAAGACTTCATCCAAGTTCTCCCTTGTTGCAAATTGGAATGGAACTATTTTTGTCAATCCAGCACAATGAACAATACCATTAACATCAGGAAGTTGCAAAAATAATTGTTCGATTCCATCCTCAGAATTAAAATCTGAAAAAACTATTAAATGTTTTCTACCCTCAAGTTGTTTATACGTATCCTCGAGTCTTTGTTGGTTGCGACCTGTGATCACAACTTTTGCTCCCATTTTAGAACATTCAATTGCAGTAGTCTTACCTATGCCTGATGAAGCTCCAGTTACAAAGATAGTTTTGCCCTTTAAGGTGAATGGATTATACATAATTGTATTACAATCTTGATTTTACTACTTCAAACAGATCGTTAATCGTTTTAGAATTTCTGATATCCTCCCCTTTAATTATTACTTCATACTCTTCATCAACCATCGCAATAATTGAAAGCGCCATTAATGAAGACCACTCTTCAATATCTCTGAATTTTGTCTCAGGTTTTAAATCTGTAACTTTTACTTTTTCCAGCTGTTCGGCGAATTTTTCAATAAAAGAATTAATTTCCATATGCATAATTTTTTAAATATTAAAACCTCATTTTAACAGCAGGATTACCCATGTATGAACAGTTATCCTGTGTATTCCTCATTACAACACTGTTTGTTGATATTGAGGTATTGTTTCCAACCTTTTTATTTTGAAGGACAATTGAACATACGCCAAAGAAATTAGTATCTCCGATACTTACTTGTCCGGAAATCCGTACAGATGGATTAAACATGTTAAAGCTACCTATTATTGCATCATGACCAATAAAAACATCTGAATTTAAGAGATTAAAATTTCCTAATTTTACATAACAGCTAAAGATACATCTGAAACCAATAATATTTCCTTTGCCTAAAGTCACCATGCTCAAATCCATAAACAAAACATCAGGAGCAATTATGTTAGGAAACTCTATATTTGGATTTATAATTCTTTGTGCAACATTTGATTGAATAGCAGGATTTCCGATTGCCATAACAACATCGAGTTGTTTTCCTAAATTATTCAAAAAGTCAATACCACCTAATACTTTACCATATTTATTTGATTCTCCAATAGGTAAGCCATCATCAATGAATCCGACCAAATTCCAGCTATTCTGAATTTTATTAATTGCAAGTATCAGGCAAGCGACCTCTTTTCCGTACCCCCCTGCTCCGTAAATTACAATATCCCGCATCTGATCACAAATTAATTATTACCATTAAACGCTTCCATAGTAGAAGAGGTTGACGCATTAACTCCCTCAGATTTAACCACTTTGACTAATGTCAATATCAATATTTTCATGTCTAAAAATATAGAAATATTATCCACATACCAAACATCTAATTTGAACTTTTCTTCCCATGAAATAGCATTACGTCCGTTTACCTGAGCCCAGCCGGTAATGCCCGGTTTGACTTCATGTCGCCTTCTTTGAAAATCGCTATAAAGAGGTAAATAATCCACCAATAGGGGTCTTGGTCCAATAAGACTTAAATCGCCTTTAATTACATTAATAAGTTGAGGAAGTTCATCTAAACTTGTTTTTCGTAAAAATGCACCAAACCTTGTAATTCGTTCATTATCTGGCAGTAGATATCCAAGATCGTCAGTTTTATCTACCATTGTCCGGAATTTGTAGATATAAAAAATCTTTTCATTTCTTCCCGGTCGTTTCTGTTTAAAAAGTATGGGCTTACCCAGTTTAATAAAAACTAAAATCCAGATTACTAGTAATCCTGGGAGAAAAAGAATGAAGGCAAATAAAGATAGCACAAGATCAATCAAGGGCTTAAAATACAATTCATACATTTCTACTTAATAATGAATTAATGTTATTAAAAAGAGAAGCATATATATAATCTTTAGACAAATCATTGTTGGCCAAATATTTTGAATTTGCTTTGCATTGTTTGACAAGTTCCTTTTTTGATAATAATTTCTGCAAACATTTTTCTAATGTATTATTCTCGTAATCAAAATTTAAACCAATTTTATACTTTTCTACCGATGACCAAGTTTCTCCTTTCAAGTTATTTAAAACACAACAACCTGATGCAACGTAGTCGTTATATTTATAAGAGTGAGCTACTACGGTATTTTTTCTAAATGAGTTAATAGCAATATCACAATTAGATAGCCATTTTAAGTAATCTGGATAAGGGATAATCCCAGAGACCAAAGCGTTAATATTATTTTTCGCGATAAAATCTTTAATATTTGATTCGAGTTCTCCCCCTCCTATAAACAAGAGTTTTATATTTGAAAATTCCTTTTGTAAATGTAAAAATGATGTAAGGATTACTTCAAAATCATAACTATTGTTTAATGCCCCACCATACGCGATCCAAATCTCATCAACCTTTTTTTTGGGCAATGTTATTGTTGATTGTTTAAGTAGTTCTTCATGTTTTTTCATATTCACACCCAAGTAATATCCCTCTACATTATCTTTTCTTATTATGGAAACATACCTGGCATACTCCTTACTTTCAGCCACGACTAACGATGATTGCCGGTAGGTTGATTTAGCGATAAGGGACCATGGAATAGAAAGAACCTTAAATAGTAAACCAAATTTTTTAAAAAAAACCAGGTATGATTCAGGCCATAAATCTATGACATCAAGGACAAAGGTCACATTATGTCTCTTACATAATCGTGAAAGAAAAAATGGGGCTAGTGTGGTCGGAGCTGTGCAATAAACAAAATGATAATTTAAGATATTTCTTTTAATAAAGAATTTTACTTTAAATGCAAATACTATATGACTTATGACCCTTAATATACCTAGATTTCTATGATACTCAGGTACTTTAATTAAAACTGTTTCATATAAAGTGTCTCCATTCGGGTTTAGATACTTCTTTTTTATATTATGGTCAAAATCAGCAGTAATTATTACAGGTAATAATTCATTTTTCATTAAGACATCCGCCACAGAAAACACTCTTGAATTACTATACGAAAACGGATTTACAAAAGGTGTAACCAACGCTACTTTCTTCAACTTCATCATTTATAAAACTATGCAAATCATTGAATTAATAAGTTATTATGAATTTCAAATGTGCTTTACTTATAACTTAACCATTTTTTTTGTAAGAAATCGAATCTTTTTATTGGTTTTGCCGGATTTCCAACTGCAATAACAAAAGGAGGAATACTCTTACTTACTAAAGAATTCGCACCTATTATTGAACCTTTACCAATAGTTACGCCTGGCATTATTGCAACTGATTCTCCTATCCACACATTTTCTTCAATAACGACGTGTTTAATGCTTATTTTTCTACTGTTAGGAGTTGAAAGTGGTGTGTCATTGTTTTCTCCTGAATAACACCCATGCGACATATCAGTTATAAATATTTTACTTGCCATAAGGACGTTGTTGCCTATAGATATATGTTCGCCAGCGGCAATATGAACATAGTCCCCAATTTCTATATTGTTCCCAAAGATCAATATCCTTGTCTTATTATTTCCATAATTATAGGCTTCGAACCGACATCCAAAACCCGTTGTTAATCCTTTTCCCCAAAATATATTTTTATGGTAACGAATGTCAACAGGTAACCTGATTAAACGTGCTGTAGGAACACACAATAACGTGTATATTTTACTAATTATAAGTCGACAGATTCCTATCAGACCATAACGTTTAAGTATTTCCCGTTTCATTTAAATCTATTTTTTTGATAAAAGAATTTTCAAGAGCGATAAAAACAATAAAAGAATTAACAAAACAATTTTGAATGCTAACTAAGTTGTTTCCTTTATCAAATTAAAAATTATTTTTAAGAACCTCCCCGCTATAACTTATTTAATCGATAATAGTAGAAAATAAGTATTCTTCGTAAGTATTTTAATAAGGAAAACACTGTAGCAAACATGTAGTCTTTAGTATTTATTAATCCTTCTTTATAAATACTATAAAGATTATTCAATTCTCCTCTAGATTGTTTATGTATTTGACTTGACAATCCGCTTTCCCCCCAAGAGGATTTTCCCAAAACATTCTTTGAAAATACTTGATTTACTAAAATACATTTGCCAAAATACGACATTCTATAAAAGAATAAACCCTCCTCGGCATTTCTTTGAGTAGAATTAAAGAGACCTGATTTAATAAGGATCTCTTTACGAAACATCACGCCAGGTGTAGTAAAATAGAATTTATAAATTAGATCTTTTAAAGAAATTCTACTGCAATCTCCTTCTTTATACCAAAAAGAACTAATGTTTATAGTATCATGTAAACCTCCAACCATATCCACATCTGGATATTGAATAAATATTTCAATTTGTTTTTTCATTTTTCCTTCAACCCACATATCATCTGAATCATTGAAAGCAATAAAGTCTCCGTTTGAAGATTCTATTCCTTTATTCCTAGCAGCTCCGGCACCCTTATTCTGTTGATAATAATATTTAATTTTTGAGGTAAAATTGTTTTCAATTATAAAATTATTAATCAAAACTGATGAATTATCTCGCGATCCATCATCAACGGTAAAGATCTCCCATACACAGTTAATTGTTTGTAATTCTGAGATAACTGAATTTAAACATTTAATTATTGTCTTTTCTGCATTATATACAGGAATGACTACGGATATATTGATTTTGTCCATATTAACTATTCAATCAGAAGACTTAATTCAAGCTAGTTGCAATGGTTTTACCCCTTCCCAATGGGAATAAATATTGCAATATTAATAAAAGAAATAATGGTCGGATAATAAAAGGAACAAAATCAAAAGGATGTGCTCTTGGTGAAAAGAAAAATTGGGGTAATATAAAAAACAGCAAAAACATTCCAACTACTGTAAACTTATAATTTTCAATAAAATAAACAATAACAAACACATACAAAAAAGACATAATTGCCAAACCTAAATATCCTCCAGAAATATAGAATTCTGATATTGATGAAGTCCCTATGCCATTTCCATGCAAATAAACAGCAGGATTAGTTCTGAAAGCAATCTCATTTGATAGTGAATAACGCTCCTTAACCACCTCCAAAGATTGACCTCTTGTTGGCTTTTTAAAACCAGGTAATGAATTTTTTAAAGTAAAAGTAATCGGATCTAATAGATATTCCCAGCTACCTTTAATATTTTTCTTTTGCTCAAGAGTGTATCCAATGATTTGACTAGTACCACCTTGTTCAAAAAGGAAATTTTCAATTATTTTTTTTGGTGCAAGTTTGTAAGTTGATAACGATTCGTTACTTCGATATAGGTTCATCACAAATGATAGGATAACCAGGAACAATCCTGTAATAACAAAATGTTTGATTTTAATTTCATTTCTGAAACCTAAATATGCTATTAAAGACAGTATTTCAGTAAACACAGTACCCCTCCTCCCAATCAACAATGTAAAGCCTAATAATATAATATAGATTATCATTGGAATTTTTATTTCCTTTTTAGTTGGATAACATGCAAAAAAAAGGAAAATTCCCATTGTGTAAATATCATCTGAAAGCCTTAATATTGGATTCTGCACGATTAGATTCTTATTCGAATACAATGCAACATACCCGTTGGAAATGACAAAAAGAACCTGCTGCAATATGGATAGTGAATATGGTATGACTGCTATAATAAACATTAGTAATCCTATTTTCTTTAATGGGTAATTATATGCCCAAGAGGAACTTATGTTTATGTTTTTTTTAAATGAAGCTAAATATATTGCAATAAGGGCACCTAATTGCATAAACAATAATGATAATAATATAAGATTTAGTATTTCTATTTGAACTTTCAATCCGAAAATATAAGTCGTAAACCAGAGAGTTTGTGCAAAATCTGAATGTCCCAAGATATCTAAAAAGATCCGTCCTAATAAAAAGACAAAAAAAGCTATCATGAATAAAATATATGGATGGAATATTTTACCTCCACATTTATGAAAACAAAACACATTCCAAATAAAAATAATTATAATATTAATCTTTAGTAAACTTAAAGGAATATTAAACTTTATTCCAACAAATAATTGAATTACAATTATTAGTAAATGAATAATGATATAATCTAATATCCTTAATTTAACATTCATTAGATTTGATTACTTAACCTAATAATTTGGCTTTTAATTGTTTTGCAAACTTTACCGTACTAAGCAAAATATTTGCAATGAGAATATATTCTTGTGAAAATAGCCAAGTAATAGATTTATAATATAAAGGTAATCCATTCGTCATGAAAATGCATTTATTAGACTCTGGATAAAGATTATAATATTTTTTTTGCATTTTATACGAGGAATTTATTAACACAATACATTTAGTAATTGCTTTACGAATAACTATCGCGTTTAATAACTCACCATCTCTTTGTTTTTCAAAAAAATCAAGTAGAATTTTAACATCTTGTTGAAGATCAGAGATTCCTTTAGTTGAAATATTTTTAGAGTATGAATTTTTATTGTATTGAACATAGTGAACAAATGCATTGTCAATCTTTACAATTTTCTTAGCAAGATAAGCTAGCCTTGGCATTGTTGCAATATCTTCACCAATATTTACACCATCAGGAAAGCGGACATTATTTTCTCTAAATAAGCTTGCAATTATCAATTTATTCCATATTGCAGGTATGCACTTACCTGTTATCATATCTTTAGCATATTCATGCACGCTCAGAGGTATTATTTCCTTCCTATAAAAATGCTTATTTCTCCATTGTTCAAAGGAATCTGCCACTACTATATCTGCACAAAACTTTTCAGCTGATTTGTACATTTTTTCAATCATGTCAACTTCGACATAATCATCGCTATCTATTTGAATAATATATTTTCCATGGCAGTTATCGATACCAAAATTCCGTGACGCTGAAACACCCTTATTTTTGTAATTATGTAAAATCCGTGTGTACTTTTGCCTTTTGGGATATAGTTTAATGACTTCATTTGCAATTGCAAAGCTATTATCAGGAGAACAATCATTTACTATAACATATTCGATTTCTTCAAATGATTGTTGAAATAGGGAATGCATACAGCGTTCAATATGAGGTTCGACATTATAAATAGGGATGACTATTGAAACTTTTGGATTCATGTTAAATATCAAATAATTGTTGTATTATTTCTATTTGATTTTCAATAGAATATTTTCTAATTTCTCTTTTACATTTATTACTCATTTCTCCCCTTAGATGGTTATTTGAAAGTAATTGAAAAATAGCGGCTGCATATTCTTCAGTTGATGAACCGGCTATTAAGCCACATGTATTTCCACATGATAGTTCTGATGCACCTCCAATATTTGTCGAAACGAATGGGACACCTAATATCATTCCTTCGGCAATCACCGTCGGAAAACCCTCAGAAAACGAAGACACACAAATGATATCAGAACTCAAAATATAAGGATAAGGGTTTTTTACATATCCCATTAATTTTACTACATCGTCAAGCTTTAATCTTGTTATTAGTTCCTGCAATTCAATTCTTATATCGCCATCTCCGAGAATCAATAATTCAAAATCAAGTTTCGATTTTAGAATATTTGCAGAATTAATAATTAAAGAGAAATTCTTTTGTTCTTCTAATCGCCCTAAAGCGATAATACGTAATTTACTTTTATTTACAGTTTTAAGACTTGAATTCTTTATCAATTGTTCAAAGTTGAATCCATTATATATAATTCGAGTCTTATGCTTTGCAAAAGGAAAGATATTAATGACTGAATCATAAGTTTTTTTGGACACAACTACAATTGCATCAGTTTTTTTGAAGACTCTTTTTTGTGCAAAATAAAAAATAAAAATCTTAATTTTTTTCCAAATGTTTTTATAATGACGATAATCTAGATCTTCAATAGAACCATGAACCCAGGAAATCTTTTTTCTGGATGGGAAAGTGCTAGCAAATATTGACGGCGTCAGGTAGTTAAAAGATACAACAATATCATATCTTTCTTTTGACCATAGGAGCAATCTTACGGTCGATGGTAAAAAATATAGAAGGAATATTATAATATTATTTCTAAACTTATTCCAAATATTCCTTTGTGAAATATCTATTAAAGGACGTAATTCTCTTACATTCGTGGGTAACTCTTCATTCCCTTTTTCACAATGGACTAATTCAATCAGTGATAAATCATATTTATCATCAGGTAGATGAGATAAAATCAAAGAGAGTATTTTTTCAGCACCCCCACCCATAGTAAAGGTGTAAGGGACAAATAAGATTTTTTTCATTTTTTAGGCCTTATTTCTATACCTTTGTATCAAACTTAATAGAACTTGATCTTTTGTAAAATAGAGTAACAAAAAATAGAATGCTGAACATGATACTATACTTACACCCAAAATCACAATAATGGAATATCCAAATAATTTTCGTTCAATCAGGATAATTGGAATAAATGCTAAAGATATCACAAGATATTTTAAGGTCTGTTTATTTAATATCTCTGAAAATAAATCGAAATGTCTTTTTGCATAAATAAGCATTGTAACAAAAAGCAATAATTCAGCCAATGCAGTAGTTGCAAAGGCTATTGAAGGAGTAAGCCTTTTTGCTAATAAAACATCTATTAATGTGTTGGCAATTCCAAAAATTAAAAATAATAATGCGCAAATCTTTTCTTTATTCTGAACAAGCATTACATGGTTGTTCATGATGGAAACAAAAGCAGTAATAATAAGATAAATTGAGCCTACCTGAAGAGATGGAATAGACAAAACATATTGATTACCTGCTAATAACAGAATTGCTTCTTTACTCAACAAAGCCAAACCAATCGAAGCTGGTATTAATGCAAACATAGTATTACTAATGATGTTTTTAAGTGTTGATTTATATAATCTATAATCTTGATTTAACAAATAAGCAAGTCTTGGATAACTAACAGCTGTTAATCCCATCAATAAGGTATAAATGACTGAGATTGCTTTTTGGGCAACGCTATAGTATGCGACACTTTCTTTACCTACATTTGCGCCTAAAACAACCTTATCACAATTTCCATACAGCAGAAAGGAATTATTCAATACAAAAATCATAAAAAGAGGGATAAGATGTTCCTTTATTCTAACTGCCTTCAAATCAAGTTTTAAATATTTTGATGAATAAATAAAACTTGCAGCATTATTTAGAATTAAGCTGGTTACTGTTATAATTGCATATAAATATATATCATCAGGTTTTCTTACTAACAATAAGATCAGGGCTATACTAATTAACCTGACTATAATTGTCTTTATTGAAATGAACTTGTATTTTTCAAAAGCTTCATTAATCCACTCAATATAAAATATATTAGCAATAATATTAAATGAAAAAATCAACATTATATATCTTAACGAGGGAGAGCCGACAGCAATGAGAACATAACATAGAAAAGAGACAAGTGCGATTAAATTTGTGAGTATCCCTAAAAAAAATAGGTCATTATATAATTTACTTACAACATGGGGATTATCCCTATTAATGCTAATTACTCTTAGTCCGTATAAATAAAATCCGAACAATCCAAATGCAGAGAAATAACTAACAATCGATAAGCTATATTCATATAGGCCGACACTTTCAGGATTTAAAACCCTAAAAACATAAGGCATAATTAATACGGGAAGAATTATACTAAAGAAATTCAGTGTGGTCTTATACGCAAAGTTTTTAGCTAATCCCATAACAAAATTTATTTAACATCTCTTCAATAAGTTTAGTCTCTTTTCTGAAATGAATTTCTTTCTCCCATAATCTTGTGTTTTTTATCGAAACATCAGGATTGAAAAATAGCCTTTTCCGAATGTGATCATCTGAATTTAGACCTAAAAATTTAATTATTTTCAATAACGTATTCTCATAGTCATAAATACAATCCTCAAATTGAATTTTTATTACATCTGGGTTTTCCCAATTTTCATATTGTTGATGCTGACGAATTAAGTCAAACCATTTAATATAAACATTTATATCTTCAGAAGGTATCCATCCCTCGTTCCAATATAATTTATTCAATAAATACAAATCCCGGGGGTCTCTATCTATAATAATAATTTTAAGATTATTAAAATATTTCAAGTAACGCTCTAAATTATAACATGGTACAAGTTGATCCAATGCAACAAAATCATATTCATTTTCAATATCAATTTGATGGAACAAGGAATCAACGTACGCATGGGTAGCATCAAAAAACTTTTCTTTACCATAGGAAAGAAATATTTCACTTTTCTTTTGGGACGGTACAAATTCATAACCAGTTGATTTTCCAAAGAACTGATGCAATAATAGTTGGATATGTGTTGGTATTGAATATTGGATTCGTCTGGAAAATTGAGATTTTCTCCAAAGATGTTGGTGCCAAAATCCTTCCCATCTTACATCAATCAAACTTTTTAAATAATTATCTGAAATCTCAAGGAACTTATTGTTAAAATAGATATTATAGGGCTTTTTTAAATTCTTAACTAATCGTTTAAATCGATATATAGCTTCATCCACTTTGTTTCTATGAAAGTCATCAACAATGGCATGTTGCAAATCTGAAATACCATCCACTTCATGAGCCAATGAGAACTCAAAGTCACCCAAGCTTTTTACATTTTTGAACTCTTTCAATAAATCAGTTATGATACTAGATCCTGTTCCTCCATATCCTGTGCAAGTAATAATTTTATGAGAATCCATAATAACTAAAAAATTAATATTTTGCCGTTTCTAAATCCTAAAATTTCTTTTTTTAATAATTTGAAGCAATTAACTTTAAACTTCACTGCAAATTTCAAATCTTATTCATCATATATTTCAATCAGAACTGAGAATAATATACTCTTTTACCAATGCTAAAAAGGTTATGGTAAATCCGTGTTACAAACTTAGGATATTTTCGGACCTTACATATTTACTGGAGACCATACCCATAAGTATTGATAAAATGTCTATTCTAATATCCACAAATCAGAAATCTATTTGACTAAAATACAATTAAATCTAAATTGGCTATTGAAATAGCCCTCAATGTTTTGATCAGAAATATGTATTTTAGAGCACATCAATCTTAAAGATTGTTCTCTAAACCAGTCTTTATGATAATAAAGATGATTAAGGCCTTGATACTTCTTTTCATATTCCCCAGAAGGGTATTGGTTTCGTCTCAATTTCTCACACTCTTCTTTTTTTTCTAAGTCGGGTATGTCTAAAACCACAACTGCTTTTTTTGCTTTTTCTAACATTAGTTTAAGAACGTTAGAAGCATACGCCAAATCGGGAAAATAGAAGAAAACGCTAAAAGAAACCACAAAATCATATTCAGGGACAGTTTCAAGAAATTTTGCTTCACAAGTTTTAAAACTGTTGCTCTGAAAAATATTATTACAATGTTTCACTAGCTTTTCAGAATAATCTAATCCGCTAATTTTATTTCCTTTCTTATAAAATGGAAATAGAAATGCTCCAGCGCCGCAACCTACTTCAAAAATCGAATTTAACTTTTCAATCTTTAAGTCATAAATAAGATTATCTATAAAACCTATCCAAGCTGAAGATGATATTTTCCCAGTTCCACTATCAAATCCATCTATAGAAAGAAGATGATCCAGAATTTCGTTTGAACTAACTTTGGCATCATCTTTATTTGTAATGTCGCGATTTTCCCAGATTTTTTGCCAATTATTTTCCATTCACTTATTTTATTAGAGACATGACAAAAAATCTATTAACCTATCATTTTCAACTTTATTCCTTATTGCAATTCTAACGTATGATTTTCCCTCAAAACCCTGTTTAATACTACAATCTTTAATTAGGACATTATAGTTTACTAATAGTTGATTTGTAAGTGATTTAGAATGATAGGGTAGTTTTACTTCACAAAGAAAATAATTTGCTTTTGAAGGGATAACCCTAAGATATACAATATTTTGCAATTCATCGAAAAATCTTTCGCGTTCAGAAATGAATGATTTACAAGCAGAACGATAGCTGCTTTCATACTTATTGTATATTTGCATAAAAAACTCACCAAAAGAGTTAATGTTCCATATAGGCAACTTTGAACGAATTTTTTTTAATAACTCAATATCAGAACTAGCCAGTACACCTAACCTAAATCCAGGTACACCATATGATTTAGAAATACTCTTTATTACTATCAAATTTGGATGCTTTTCTAATATTTTGGATTTTAATAGACTATTTATATTTTCTGAATCAGAGAAATCAATAAATGATTCATCTACAATTATTCGTTTCCTTAAAAGTTCCAATTTTTTTGTGAATTTCAGTAAATCAGTAATAGGGATAAGTTGTCCAGTAGGATTATTCGGATTTACAATAATCACCTGGTCAGCTGTTTGTGAAACTTTTTCAATATCCTCTATTGAATACGTAAAATTATCATTAGTAGGTAATCCAATAATTAAGCGTTCTTTTGGCAATCTATTGGTGTATTCTTCAAATGTTGGCAACATTATACCTATATTATTATTAAGGCATTCCAAAAGAACAGAAATTAATTCAGATGCTCCGTTACCTACAATTATTTCACTCGAAGAAACACCAAAAAATTTTGCAGCAAGCAGGTTATTAACATCCATTCCAGATGGATATGCCGCCATCAGGGTTTGAAAATTGGATGTCATTTCATCGACGAGCTTTTTTGGTGGAAAATAGGGATTTACCAAATAGCAAAAATCAATTAATTCAGGGAATCTCCAATAGCCACCATAGCGTTTATGAAAATTAATTAATTTCTCCTCAGGTTTTGAGAATATTGTTTCTGCTATATCTAGGTCTTGAATATCATCAATTTCATACCATTTTTGACAATTCAATCTTATTGCGGTCAATTTTGCCCTATCTAGAAATGTAATAACTCTTAACACTTCTTCATAATATTCGTTATTCCCCAGAGCTTTAGTATATGCTTCCAGAAAAGGGACATAAAAGTTAGCACTAAACTCTTTTGACAATTTATAAATATTTACAGTCTTAAAGTATGAGTCAATATTGTCATATTCAAATCCTGCTTTAGGAACAAATGACAGGATAGTATTATCGTCATCGAGCGTGACAACTGTACCATCCATCCAACTTTCAAATTTTGCAACGGTGACAGCATTTTTCGCAGGGCAGTTCAGAACATCATATATAATAGAATCTTCAAAAATTAGGTCTGATTCAAATAACAATGTATCATCTGCAATAATATAGTTTTTTGCAAGTGCTAAGGAATAAATGTTATTAGTCTTGTCATAAATTGGATTATTCACATATTCAATCTGCATTCCCAAATAATTCTTACCAATAAATGAGGATAGATTATCAGCACAGTAACCAGTTACAATTATAATTTTCTTTAATCCAGCCCTACTAAGTTGTCCAAGAAGACGTTCAATTAATGTTACACCCTGCACTTTTACCATGCATTTTGTATTATGCTGAGTAAGCGCTCCTAAACGTTTCCCCATTCCAGCTGCTAAAATTACTACTTGCATTTATTTTTTTGTTTATATATTGTTTTATAATGAAATTATCGTCAAAATTGAATTCAATCGAATTCAGTATTTATTTTTTTGATTCTTTTTTACCAAGTACCTAATAATAATCCTATCAAGTTGCTTTGCATATTCAATTAGCAGTAATCAGGTCAAAATGTTCTATTTACTAATTTTTTACTAACTTATGGTTCTATATTGCATAAACTAGCCAATCTTTTAAAGTGTTGCATCCAGTATAACGAAAAAAAACTTGCGTTTTAAGCATCTAATTAGGGTCTGCTGATTATGTCAAGCACATATCTTTTTCATTTTCATAGGCTACCGCTGTTTCGAACCTGATTTTTGATACCAGGTCAAAAATCCTATTTGCTGAAAAAGTAATCATGTCAGCTATTAGGGAAACGGGTACCCGCCCGGCTAATTTAACCAGGTTGAGTACCAATACGATGGTGGCGATCCAAGATTGACTTGTTTGCTGAAGCCTGGCTTTTATGCGATTCATACCATATGCTGTTTTTGCTTGCCCAAACTTGCCTTCTATTGGATTTCGTTCTCCCGGCCTTACGTGTTCCACATCCACAGCCTTTGGTCTTCCCAGTGGCTTTGCTCTTAGCTTTATGCCCAAGAACTTAAGATCATTCCTATTTGATCGGTTGCAGTATATTTTATCAACCAGAACTTCTTCCGGATAGTATCCAAACCTGACTTTGTATTTTTCAACTGTTGCCATTAAACGAGTACCTTCATTAAACGCCTCCCATGATAAATCGTCTAAAAAAGCATAACCGTTCATCAGACTCACTTGTATTTTTGCTCCAAATTCAACATTCGCATTTGTCTTTCCTCTCACGATAGGCCTCACATGTGGCTGATGGATGCTTACAATACGATGGTCAATACTGTGTGTCCGATCTTTGAACATAACCAGTTGCTGGTCAAACAATGTGTATATAACTAAAAGGTACTTGTACTGGTGGTGGTTTAGAGGAATGCTCTGATAGGCATCTAAAAGAACATCTATGCTTTTTAAGTTCCGGTTCAAATAGTTTAATTGCCTTTTCAAAGCTTTACGGATCTCCTTTTTTGTTTTAACCTTCTTCTGTGCTGTGTGAAGGTAATATTTGCGGGCAACTTCCCGATAAGTTCTTGGTTTAGTAAGATGTAGATGGGGATTGTACAAAACATCAATCAGCTCTTCCGATTTTTCTCTTGAATCATTGAGAAGGTTCAAGTCGGTAGGATAAGCAATATCCTGTGGGCAAGCGGTGGCATCACAAATCAGTTTTCCCTTATGTATTATGTTGTTTAATGAGTCTTCTTCTGATAATGTACCCGAAGAAATCCCATCTGTTTTTGTTGAGGGCTCTTGGAAAATATTCCCTTCATCATGAGGATTTTCTGGCTCTACTTTATTGTTCAATCCCAATATTTTTTCATTGATGGCATTGATTTGTTCAATACCAAGGCGCTTCCTGAACTCAACAAACAAAGATGGATCAAATGGTTCTTCATAGCTAAAACTACTGTAGCCTATGAAGTATTGCATAAACATATTTTCCTGAATTTGCTGAACCGTCTCGCGATCGCTTAGGTCGCATATATGCTTTAAAATCATCGCACCAATTGCAACCCGTGGGTTAATTCCATCCGCTCCAGTTTTGGTATTACCCATTTGAGACAGATAGGTACTGACTAACAAATCCCATGGAATTTTATTAGCAAGTGAAATCCACCGGTTATCTGGGCTAAGGGAGCAGGCAAATGGGGTCTCAAATCCAACTAAGGTTAACTGACTTTGACCTATGTATGGCTGCTTCGATGCACGGTTTTTATGAGCTTTTGCCATTATTGTATGCATTTAATCATATACAAATATGCCTAAAATAATTGATAGTGTGTGCATTAGTTAATAATCAGCAGACCCTAATTATACAGTGTATATAAAGAATTATATACTCCATCAGTAGCCCTGTCTGTAAAAGAACATTTCCGAGCACTTTGTTTTACTGAATTACCGCAAATTCCTCAAATATAACTCATTGTTTAACTGGCGTTTATACAATTTTTTTACGTAAAATGATTTCGAATTCAATTTATCATTATGGACTTTACTATTTCCTGTTTTAACTAAAAAAGTATGATTGGCACCGCTAATCTTCATACAGAACTGTCTTTATGCTTTAAACTTTGAAGATGAAACTCCATCTTTAAATTTTATGGACAAAATATAAATGTGCCGAATTAGAAACGATGGTATCATCTTAATAAGACCTATCAAAAAGGAGAATATATAGGTATAGACCGGGAATTTTAAAGATCTATTTAATTTAAATCTGGTCTTTATAAAATTCCAACCATACTTTAAACCTGACCTTCTCTTATAAAAATCTTTATCTTTTCTGAATTTCAAGAGGTATTCAGGAATATTGTTAAATTTCAATCCAGCTTTTAAAGCCATTCCCCATAAAACATTATCTTCCATCAGAATAGTATCAGTCGGATAAAAGCCTACTTTTTCAATCAGTTCCCGCTTATATATTACTGAAGAATGCGCAAATGGAGTCTTGGTAAAATATCGTTTCCTTAAGGCTTCATGTTCAATTGGTAATCTCCTGTAAGATAAGTGATTTCCAACTTCATCAATTTCCTCATAGCAACATCCCACAACTGAAACCTCAGGATTGGCGATTAAAAATTCACGCTGTTTTTCAAATCTAACTGGCATCGAAATATCATCAGCATCCATCCTTGCAATAAATTTATAATCCGGGTTTTTTAATACAATTCCAAGTAAATAATTTAAAGCAAATGCCAAACCTCCGTTTTCATTCAGACTGAATAATTTTATCCTTTTATCAGGTAGTGAAGCAACATATTCTTCAATATCTGGTTCAACCGGTCCATCAAAAACTAAAAAATAGTGAAAGTTCCTATATGTCTGATCAAGTATGCTTTGTACAGACTCTTTTAGGTAAGCAAGTCTATCATTCTTATAAACTGACATTATTACTGCAAGATCAGTCATATTAATGAAGATAAAAGACAAAAGTAAAAAGACAAAAGTTCAAAAGAAATCATATAAATAACACTCTATGATGCAGATTGGTATAATTCAACATATCTGTTGCCCATTACCTTATCTGTATATTTATTTAAATATTTATAAAATGCGTTATTTGCCTTTTCATTTCCTGTCTTAACCGCTAATTTTACTGCGTCAGATAATGATGCCAAATTATCTAGGTTAAAGAATGTCACCTCATCGCTATCAAATAGTTCCTTAAATACATCTATATCTGAACATACTACAGGAACCTTCTGTTGAACTGCTTCAATCAGTGCCAGACCGAATCCTTCTGATCTGGATGGCATAATAAAACAATTAAAATACTTAAAATAGTTCACAGCATTTCGCCTGACACCACAAAACAAACAACGACTGGAAACACCTAGTTTTTCTGCAAGTTGTTTAAGATTACTAAATTCTTTCCCCTTCCCGAAAATAACGGCAGCATGATCTTTTTTAATTGCAATCAATTTTATAAGCTGATCTATTCCTTTTCTCTTTGTTAATACGCCAATACTTCCTATGACTTCAAATCCTTTCTGTTTGAATTCATTAATCTTTAAAATCAGGTTATTATCAGGTGCAGTCGAATTTTCAAATTCAGGAATACCATTATATATGACTTCTAATTTTGATGAAGGATACCATTTTTGATAATATGTTTTCATTGAATTAGAGACGCAGATCAGTTTATCAGCACGTCTCCACAGTATCAGCCATAAATTTCCAAATATCAATGAAACCGCTCTGTTATAGGTAAATGAAAGATCTTCAAATACAAAATTGTGAATTGTCGAAATATGGTATTTTATTTTTTTTCGATTAATAAAAGCAAAAAAGTCCGGACGAATTCCATTAGTGTGGACAATATCATATTCACTAAAATTAAAAGCTCTTTGATCTAGTTTTTCAGTAGGAACCATCATTTTCACTTCAGGATCAACCATCTTATCAATATAAAACACTGTAAGCTTAAGTTTTTGATTTTCAGAAAGTGAATTAACAAGAGTTTGAATAACCTTAACTGGTCCAAGTTGATCAATTCGGGGAATAATAATGGCAACTTTAATCAGGTTTTTATTGTTGCTGGGTGCTGGATGCTGGGTGCTTGTTTCCAGATATCCGAAGGTGATTGACATTAATAAACCTCCGATTTTTTTGCAATGCTGGTATATAGAAAATGAAATAACACAGGATAGACAAAGAGCATAAGTAGTACATCAAGCCTGTTCAAAAAGTTCGAAAAAATCAATAAAGAGACTGTGGTAACCAGTATTGAAAATGTTGAAACACTAAATGTATCCCACTTTTTAATTACCAGCAGACAAAGTATTATTATCAGAAACAAGTATAGAAGCATTAATGTCATACCTAACCATCCTAAGGTAAAAAAACTAACCATTAAGAAAGTACCTACAATAAGATGTGGCATTATTAAAAAACATCCGGGAGGAGTTAACTTTAATGATTCCTCCATTCTCATTGTAAAACTTTGGGGCAGAATATTATAAAAGAAAAAGTTATTTAAATCTCCTTTATTTATAAATCCATGACCCTCATTGACATTCCTCTGAAGGTTTGCAAGAGGTGAAGAAACATAGAGATACGTTATATAATGATTATAGCTAATACCTGAGCTTTTAAAGGAGTCACTTGCTCCCAGGTCATTAATTACATACGATTCACTGAGATTACTTCGTTTATTACCAAAATATCCAAAACAATAAGATAAAACAGGTAAACAAGCTATACTGGCAATAATAATGAGCAGGTTTATCTTTTGTTTGTAAAATAGATAAAGAAATGATGATGATGTTACTATCCATACGATTGTTGACCTTCTGAAAATAAGAATTTGGAAGACTAAGAGAATAAACACGAATAGCAGAAGCTTTCTCTTTTTACTTACCAGGAACGACTGAAAAAAGAAGGCAGAAAAAAATATGCTTAATGAGCTGAATACAGGATCAAGAACAGGAATCCCAAATTGCCTGTAGTCATGCGACTGACTTAATATTGGCAGATATCCCATCATAATGACATTGAGTATTCCAAGAGTGATAATAAAACCAAAAATTATTTCATCCAGGTACTCATAATTATTTGCCTGATTTCGTATAAGTATCTTAATATCTATCGTGTGACCTACAATGACAAATAAAATAGTAGAAATAATTAAAAAGCCAAGGAGACATGCTGACAGTTTTGGAAAGATAGCACTCCACCCCCATAGGTAAACAACGACTGCCAGAAAGAATGCAAAAGAAAAAATATAAAAAGGATTCACCAGGAATCCAAGGTTAATTCTAAGTTTAAGCAACTTCAGCATGAACAATCGATGTTAACCATGAATTTAATTCCAGCCCATTCAAGAACCCAGGTACCGGAAAATGCATCTCTTCTTTAGTCCATTTATAATCAAATTCCGGATTTATAAAATCAATAACCTTTATCTGATCTGATTTATAGAAATTTTCCGTTTTGATATTTGAATTTGTCGTAATTACTTTTTTGCCATTCGCAAGAGCTTCAATCAAACGATGAGTATAGCCTGTCTGGTCTTGAAAAGGGATATCAATAATTACATTCGATAAACATGCGAGATTTTGAATATCTTCAAAATCAAGACTTTCTGTCATTATACAATCTTTCTTTAAATAACCTTCAAAAGCCTCATAATTAAGTAAAAAAGATTTTACCCAAGTGAATTTAAGGTCCAAAAGTTTTAATACTTGATAAATAATATAATTATGCGGAAATATCTTGAATGCAGGCCAAAGTTTAATAAAGGATCTAAAACCATATTTTGTGGACTCTACACTTATTTTATCGAGAATGGAAAGTCGAAAAGGAGTAAATTTTCCAACAAAAAACAAATCAAACCTGACTTCCTTTATTATTGATTCATTGTTCTTTAAATAAAAATTGGGCTTATATAAAAGACCAAATTTATCAGCATCAGCCTGATCAAAAGTGTATACTTTATCGAAATATGTCAATTCCTTAGCCCAATTATACATTGCAATCGAATCCCATAAATAAAGTATAGAATATAATTTACGATTCTGATTTTTTAATTTTCTGAACAGGTATTTGCAAATTATAAATCCATTAATTGAAAAAAGAAAGTCAAACTTTAAGTTTTCAAATCTACTTAGCTCTTTGTCAATATATCTTTTATTTGGAGAGAAGAAGAAGAAATAAATTTTCCTTAGAATTTTAAATTTGGAATTAGTACTGTGATAGTCAAAAGGCATACTTTTATTTTCGATCCAACTTACCTCATATCCAATTTCTTCAAGAGCTGAAGTAATTTTTTTCTCAACCCCATAAAATGTCGGTGAAATTACTAAAACTCTCAAAGACATAATTTTACATTTATTAGCCTGTTGTTGTACTTTATAAACTATGACAATATCTGGAATAGACCAACATAATTCCTGATTCCAATCCAATTTTTTCATTCCACCCCAATCCGTTTAATTTGGATACATTAAGCAATTTACGGAAAGTACCATCAGGCTTTGATGAATCCCAATATAGCTCTCCATTAAATCCAATTATTTTTTTAATAAGTTGAGCCAGTTCTTTTATTCTAAGGTCTTTTCCGGTTCCGATATTGAGGTGGGTGTTTTTAATCTCGGTATGTGGCACGGTGCTCAGAGCACGGTGCTCAGAGCTATGCGCTTCAAGGTCAGCAATGTTAACATTATTCATAACAAAGATACAGGCTTCTGCCATATCGTCAACGTAGAGAAACTCCCTGTATGGACTCCCTGTTCCCCAGAGGGTTATGGAAACAAGGTGTGAGGTGTGACCCTCCTTCGCTAAAGCTTCGGAGGGCAAAGGGTGTTGGGTGCTTGGTGCTGGGCGCTGGGTTTCAGAATATTGAATTCCATATTTGGCCAACTTAATCAATATTTCATCATTTGAGGCAGTTTCGTTAACACCTTCAATGGGTCTCTTTTTCAAATCTTTTCTAATTAAACCCCAATCATTATTCTCAAGACATTTTCCTAGATGAATCTTTCGTATAAGGGCAGGAAGTACATGAGATGTCTCCAGATTATAATTATCATTAGGGCCGTAAAGATTAGTCGGCATAACAGAAATAAAGTTTGTGCCGTATTGAATATTGTACGATTCACACATCTTAATACCTGCAATCTTGGCTATTGCATATGGTTCATTTGTATATTCTAACTCTCCGGTCAATAAATATTCTTCTTTTATGGGTTGTGGACAATTACCCGGATAAATACAGGAACTTCCCAGGAACAATAATTTCTTAACTCCATTCAAATAACTCTGATGAATTATGTTATTCTGAATCATCAGGTTCTCGTAAATAAACTGAGCCCTATAGGTGTTATTGGCAATTATACCTCCAACTTTGGCAGCAGCCAAAACAACATACTCAGGCTTTTCTTTCTCAAAAAAACAGTCAACAGTTTGCTGATTAGTCAGATCAAATTGAGGAAAAGGTGTAAATACAAAATTGGTGAATCCTTTTGAAATTAAATTCCTGTATATTGCACTGCCTACCATGCCGTTGTGGCCGGCGATGTATATTTTTGAGTTCTTTTCCACTTTTAATCGTTATGTTGTTATTTCGTTATAAGGTTATGATGTTATGATTATTCAAGACAAAAGACAAAAGTAAAAAGCTCAGGGCACTCACAAATCGTTATGCAACCCACCCTCTTGTTTTTAACAATTCCCATTCAGATTTCAGCAGGTCGATTATTAATTGATCTTTAAACTGTTTCATAATTGTATGCTATTCAGGTCAATCAATTTTCGAAATTGTGATTCATTTGAATATGTAAAGTTTACCAAATCGACTTTTCTCCAGCCAAACTTTTTTATAAACTCGAGCCTGATTTTACGGAATATGCTTTTATCTGCAGGTTCCTTCGTAAGTATCATCAGATCAATATCCCCTCCATGAGCATTGTCGTCAACTCGCGAACCATATAAATAAACAGTCGATCCGGGAATCTTTTCCTGAATTAAGTGTTTCAAAAAGTTTGCTATTTCAGGAGTTAAACGCATCTCACAAAGATAAAAGTTTAAACTCACACAAAGAACAAGGATATGCTAATGACCTAATTGAATATTTAACCTATTATAGAAGTTCTCGCAGAACTGAATAAATGCTTCAATTTCTGAAATTAAAGGTTTTCCATGTGGTAAAAGTCCCAAATCTCCCGGATAACGGGAATCAATATATATTTCGTATGCAAGTGCTTTTGCCGCAAGAAGATCATCTTCTGCCAAACTTAACCAGTCTTTAGTTGTTTGCTTCATAAATTACAGTCCCGGTATTCTGTATTTCTTTGTTAAAACCACTGTTCAATTGAATAAACTTCTCGTACATAGGTTTTGTGTGTACAATAAGATCGATATCAGCATATTTTCGTAAAGAATTAAGAGCATCAACTATTTTAAGCTTGATTTCCATCTTTTGTGAAAATGATTCAAAAACAAAATCATCCTTAGTTACAACCAGCAAATCAATGTCACTATCACCAGATTGAGTTCCTTTAGCGTAAGAACCAAATAAAATAACTTTGCTAACATTTAATTGTTGCATTGAGCGGTTAATATGAGATATAATTTCTTTTTTGTTCATTGTACAGAAGTAACGAAAAGATTATCTGTTCTTAAATATAGTTCTGCGTCGAATTTGTTTATCGTTTATAAAATCAAACTTTAATGAATTTCTACCTTCAAAGATAACAATCATGACAAAAACTCTACTGAGAGCTGCCCTATAATCTTAAGTACTCTGTCCTGAAGCGGGTACAAAGTATTTTGATAATAATCTGCGTGCATTTTTATAGAAGTTTCGGCGTTGATTAGGATAAAGTTTCTTTATTGTTGAATCAGTAAGCAAACTAAGTAGGTTTCCCTTACCAAGAAGTCCCATCAGTTCATGCCATTTTAGACTATTAAGAGCTTTGAGAAGTAGTTGTTCATCTCTTTGGAATACTAGAACGTGATTAGAAATAATTTCATTCGATAATTCCAATCTCCTGTTTTCCGGCATATCCCAGAGCATAGCTTTCAATTTCATAACCAATTCAACTTGCATAGGGCTTAATTGTTATGGTGTTATGGTGTTTCCCGACATAACGACATAACAACATAACAACTCAACAACATAACATTATTCAGATCGTCTCTTAGCTTTTTCAAAATCCGATTCAACCATAATTTTTACCAGCTCCTTGAATGTTGTTTTCGGTTCCCATCCGAGCTTTTCTTTGGCTTTAGCAGGATTGCCAATAAGGATATCTACTTCAGTAGGCCTGAAATAGCGAGGATCTATTGCTACAACCTCTTTGCCTGAAGATTTTAAAATACCTTTTTCGTTAACACCCTTTCCAGACCAGATTATTTCTTCCCCTAATACCTTAAATGTTTCATCCACAAATTCCCGGATTGTATGTGTTTCATTTGTAGCCAGAACGAAGTCGTCGGGCTGATCTGCCTGAAGAATTCTCCACATTCCTTCAACATATTCAGGGGCATATCCCCAATCACGTTTGGAATCAAGATTTCCCAGCAATAATTTTTCCTGCTGCCCAGTCATAATTTTAGAAGCAGCGACAGTTATCTTCCGGGTTACAAATGTTTTTCCTCTTCGTTCGCTTTCATGATTAAAAAGGATGCCGTTACTTGCAAATACGTTATATGCTTCTCTGTAGTTGATCACAACCCAATAAGCATACAACTTAGCGGCTGCATATGGACTTCTGGGATAGAAAGGAGTTTTTTCCGTTTGAGGTATCTCCTGCACCTTCCCATAAAGTTCTGATGTCGATGCCTGATAGAATTTTGTGTTTATTCCGGTTTCTTTAATAGCATCCAGAAAACGTAGTGTCCCAACTCCATCAACCTCTGCAGTATATTCCGGCACTTCAAAAGATACTTGTACATGTGACTGAGCTCCAAGGTTATAAATCTCTGTTGGCTGAACTTTTTCTATTACCCTATTTAAATTACTTGAGTCAGTCAGGTCTCCATAATAAAGAAAAAATCTTTTATTCAGATAATCAGGATTATTATAAATATGATCAATTCTAAAAGTATTAAAGGAACTCGACCGTCTTATAATTCCATGTACATCATATCCTTTATCCAATAATAACTCAGTAAGGTAAGAACCATCTTGTCCCGTTATACCAGAAACTAATGCAACTTTTTTCATATTTTTAAATACTTGCAAATACCTCAAAAACTAAATCCAATAATCTTTAATTCTGACTTTTACTTTTATTGCGTTTGGAATTTCAACTTCACTGACAAAAATTAAATACCCTCCTCCCCCTGCTCCTGAAAGTTTCCAGGCCAACGCTTTATCCTGGTGTTTGTCAATTACTTTGGATATTTTATCATTCAACATTTTAGGGAACATTTTAACCTGGGAGTTGAATGAAGCAGAAAATCCCGTCGAAAAAGTCTTAATGTCTTTATTCTTCAATCCAATCCATGCCAGCTCAGCTGCATCTGCCAGGTTTTTGACGTTTTCTTCCGTTATGTTCGTATTTTCCAGGACGACAAAATCACTTGGACGTGGCCATAATGTAACCATATACAAACGATCCTCAAGCCATTTGATGATAGAATGATCTGTTATTGTTTCAAATCTGGAAGGCCAATACTTTTCCTTTTCATAATAAAACCTATTTATACCAGGCATTGTAATTCCTATTGAATCCTGCGATCCGCTAACATCTTTTGTTCCAGGATCATTATCATACCTGAAAAGAATCTTCGCCAGTTTCTCCGGATTCTCCAATGGCAAATGGTCGTTCCACATCTCAATTGCTTTCTTTCTTGTCGAAGTTGCCATTCCTGATCGTTCATTGAATTCAATTGTGGGTTCAATAGATGCCGTTATAGCCCATCCAGGGTGGTACTTAGATACATAAGGCTGGTCAATCCATGTTCCGGCAAGGTCAATACGATAAGGAATTGGAGTTTCCTTTCGAAGTGAAGTTGTTGACCGAACAGGCAAATTTGCATGGGGTACTCTTCTTAAAACTTTATATTCACATCCTAAATCTTTACAAATCTGTTCTTTTTCAGGTGTATGACCATCCTCATTAACTATAAAAATGTCAGGTTTAAGCTCCTTCATATCACCAAGAAAATCAAGAATCCCGCTCCCTTTGTTAACTTTTACATTATGAATGCAAGTTAAGGCCTCTAGCATGTAAAGTCTTTCATCCTCTGAGTTTATTGTTTTACGGCCTTTCAGATCATTGACTGTTTTATCAGATCCTAATCCAACATATAAATCACCAAACTGAGAAGCTTCCTTCAGAAACGCAATATGGCCAGAATGTAGTATATCGAAGCAACCGCTGACGAAGACTTTCCTGCGTGAGTTCTCGGGCATAGATTGAACAGGTTGAGGTTGAGAATAAGAAGACAAAAGATAAAAGTAAAAAGATAAAAGTAAAGAAGCTCAGGACGCAGAGCTCATGGCACAGAGTTCAGAGATTTGAATTGGCCAAAAGATATTAATGATAATATTATTTATTTATAAGCTCAAACTTGCTTGTGTACCCCGGAACTATTTCCTTCATAGCTTCAATAATCTCAATTCCGGACTTTTTGTATATACTGTTAAGAGTATTATTTATTTTCAAATAGATTGTATCATAATCAGCATCTGCGACACGGGCAATGCTTATTTTTGGATTGTGTGTAGGAAGCTGTTGCTCCGTATCAGCAAAAAGCTCCTCAAATAATTTTTCACCTGGACGTAATCCGGTGTATTTGATTTCAATATCTTCATAAGGTTCAAGTCCGGAAAGCTGGATCAACCTGATTGCTATATCCAAAATCTTAACAGCTTCTCCCATATCAAAAATAAAGATCTCGCCTCCATTACCCATAAAACCAGCCTCCAAAACAAGCTGACATGCTTCAGGGATTGTCATAAAGAAACGTGTGATTTCAGGATGAGTAATTGTAACCGGGCCACCATCAGCAATTTGCTTTTTAAATAATGGAATGACAGATCCATTTGATCCTAATACATTTCCAAATCTCGTAGTAACAAATTGGGTGTCTGTCTCTAACCTTCTGGCCTGTGCCTGGAGCAACAATTCACAAACTTTTTTACTTGCTCCCATAACATTTGTAGGGTTCACAGCTTTGTCAGTTGAGATCATCACAAATTTCTCTGCCTTATATTTAATTGCCAGCTCAGATATAATCTTTGTACCACCAACATTAACCCTGAATGCCTCAAGGGGATTAGCCTCCATTAAAGGAACGTGCTTATAAGCTGCTGCATGAAAGATTATATCGGGACGATACTTCCGGAAAATTTGTTCCATTCTGACTTCATTCGTAACATCTCCGATAATCATTTCATAGTGGCTAGTGGAAAATTTATCTTTTAATTCGTTATCAAGATAAAAACAAGGTGTCTCTGCCTGATCAATCAGGATAAGTTGTTTATACTTATACTTAATTAGCTGCCTCACAATTTCTGACCCAATAGACCCTGCAGCCCCTGTAACAAGTATAGTTTTATTTTTTAAACCCTGCTCAATTCTCATAAGGTCAAGAATTATAGGATCTCTACCCAGTAGATCTTCTATTTGCACTTTTCTGAGCTGTTTTACCTGCAAATGACCATTAAGCCAGGTATCAAAAGAGGGTGTATCAAAAATCTCCAATCCAAGATTAATAACAGATTCAAGAATTTCCTTTTTCTTTGTTGCAGAAAGATCTTTAATGGCAAAAATAAAAACTTTAATCCCTTCCGATTCAATAAAATCTTTTGTCAAAACAATCTTTGAAAAAACAGGAAACCCATCAACTTTCTTACCCTGAAGCTTAATATTGTCATCAATAAAACCTTTTAGCTGATAACCACTTCTTGGATCGCTTTCAAGAACCCTTTTTACAATAATTCCGGTTTCACCTGAGCCATAGATCAGAACATTTTTCTTGTTACTTGATGGCACAGAAACATAAACATAAAACATTTTTATTGAGACCCTGAAAAAAATAAGTGCAACTGAAATCATTCCATAATGAATTATCAAAATAGATAATGGAATATCAAATAGCCTATTAAATTCGAAATATCTGGTTAAAAGAGTCATAATAAAAAGCACGGAAAAAGCCGCAGCATTTGTAACTCCAATAACAAATGTGTCTCTTATTGTAGTCTGACGAAGTAGTCCGGAATATGATTTGAACAGAAACATGAAACCAAAGTATGCAATGCAAACAAGAAGGCCTTGTACTGTTGAAAATAAAAGGCTGAAAGTATATGATTCAAAATTGTATCTCAAAAGGTAGGCAACTATGAAAGTTATGAATACTGCACCTATATCAATCAACAAAACTAACCACCTGGGTAATGAATGTTTCTTGAAAAGTTGTATTGTAATGTGCTTGAGCTTATTAACCATTATGATTTAATATGTTGCAAATTTAGTTAAAATTTGTTAAAGATAACTATAACTAAGACGGTTTTAAAGATCTATTGGTTGCAGATTAAGGAATAATTGTTCCAGGTTCAACCGACTTGGCATGCTTTCGCCCCGTCAGTCACAGTACAATTTCTTGTATATGTCTAACAATGGGGTGATTAATATATTTATTGTAACAAATGTTACAAATTATTCCAATACCATTTAACTGCTTCTTCAAGTCCCTCTTCAACATTCTTAACGGGTTCATATCCAAGCAGCTTTTTAGCTTTCTCTATTGATGCCAGAGAATGTTGGATGTCACCATCCCTAAAGGGTCCATAGACAGGTTTGATTGATAAAACATCCTTATCTAACCTGCCGGCAAACCTCTGTATAATATGAAACAGCTCATTAAGTGTCGTCCTTTCACCATGGGCAACATTATATACCTGATTCAAAGCCTTTTTATCCTCAACAATAGCAGCAAGATTATTTGCCTGAATAACATTATCGATATATGTAAAATCACGAGAGACTGATCCATCCCCATTTATCAGAGGAACTTGATGCTTCATTAACATCTTTACGAACTTCGGGATAACAGCTGCATAGGCTCCATCAGGATCCTGGTGTCTACCGAAAACATTAAAATAGCGCAATCCGATTACATCAATACCATACGTTTTTGAAAAGTTTTCCGCAAAAAGTTCGTCAACATATTTTGTAATGGCATATGGGGATAATGGATTACCTATCTTATCCTCAACTTTTGGCAGATCAGGATGGTCACCATACGTAGACGAACTCGCAGCATAGATAAACCTTTTTACACCTGCCTCTTTAGCTGCAAAAAGCATTTTAACGAATCCTCCGATATTAACATCAGTTGAAGTTACCGGATCTTTTATTGAACGCGGCACAGAGCCTAACGCTGCTTCATGAAAGACAATATCTATATTTTCAACAGCACTAACACAATCATCATAATTACGGATATCTCCTTCAATCAGTTTAAAGTTAGAATTATCAATAAATGCTTTAAGGTTTTCTCTTTTCCCGGTTGAAAAGTTATCGAGGCAAACCACATAATTTCCGGAATATAATAATGACTCTACAAGATTTGAGCCGATAAATCCCGCTCCGCCTGTAACTAACACTCTGCTATCGCTCAATATTCTCTCCATCAATTTTTTGAAAAAAAACAAAATTACAAATTTTAACAGAATTTAACATTATAAACCTTATACTTTTTCAAACATAAACAGGATTTCTTTCAAAATGAATTCGGCAGTTTTTCCATCGCCGTAAAAACCAGGATATTCAAGAACTGAATGTAAATCCATTAACTTCAAAAATTCTTTCGAAATACGTTCAGGATCAGCGTCCACAAGTTTCGCTGTACCATTATTAACAAGTTCAACCCATTCAGTTTCTTTCCTGAGAACAATACATGGTTTTTTAAAGAAGTGAGATTCTTTCTGTACTCCTCCGGAATCAGTTACTATCATCCTGCAGTTTTTTTCAAGGAGTATCATCTCAAGAAAGGATACCGGAGGAATAATTTTAATATATTTACAGGTACAAAGTTCATTGTACAGACTAGTTAACTTAGTTTTTAGCGAAATAATTGTTCTTGGATGTAATGGCATTACAAGAATTATGTCATTCTCTTCTGCCAGTTTTTTAAGCGTAACAATTATTCCTTTTAACCTTTCAGTATCGTCTGTATTTGTATCCCTGTGAATTGTTACAAGAATATAATTATCTCTCTCCAGTGACAAATGTTCAAGGAATAAAGCCTTCTTCTTTTCTGCAAGTCCGGCAAAAAACAATGTATTATCGTACATAATATCTCCTGTAAGATAGATCTTGGGATTATCTATTGTATAGGGCGGGCTGTTTTCTGGTCTGAATCCTTCACCCATAAGGTTCTTGAAAGCGGCATTTGTAGGGGCAAAAAGGAGAGTTGAAGAATGATCGCTCATAATACGATTAAGCTCTTCCGGCATGTTTTTATTGAACGACCGCAGACCTGCTTCAATATGAATAATAGGGAAATGAAGTTTTGATGAAGCCAATGCCCCAGCAAGAGTTGAATTTGTATCTCCATAGAGCAAAACAGCATCAGGTTTTTCCTTCAATAGAACTTCTTCAAGACCAGTAATCATCATTGAGGTTTGACGTCCATGACCTGCTGAACCAACACCTAGATTATAGTTTGGTTTGTGAATCTCCAACTCATCAAAAAAAACATCAGACATCTCCTTATCGTAATGCTGACCTGTATGCACAAGAATCTCAGTAATACTTTTTGAAAAATGTTTCCGGATAGCCCTGCTGATTGCAGAAGCTTTTATTATCTGAGGTCTTGCACCTACTATGTTAAGAAGTTTAATTTGCGGCATTGAAAACTTAAAAATTGTATGAAACTTTATTTGGCGTAATTAACCGCCCTTGTTTCCCTGATTACAGTAATCTTAATCTGCCCCGGATATGTCATTTCATTCTGAATCTTTCTTGCAATTTCGAATGATAATCCCTCTGCCTCCTTATCAGTAACTTTTTCAGCTCCTACAATGACACGAAGTTCTCTTCCTGCCTGAATTGCATAAGTTTTTGTAACACCGGGATACTGAAGTGCCAGCGATTCCAGCTCTTTCAATCTTTTTATGTATGATTCGACAACCTCACGGCGTGCACCTGGACGAGCTCCGGAAATAGCATCACAAACCTGAACTATAGGAGCCAACAGGGTAGTCATCTCTACTTCATCATGGTGAGAACCTATTGCATTACAAATCTCGGGCTTCTCCTTATATTTTTCTGCCATTTTCATTCCCAGGATTGCATGTGGCAATTCCGGTTCATCATCGGGTACTTTCCCAATATCGTGAAGAAGTCCGGCTCGTTTTGCCAGTTTAGGATTCAAACCCAGTTCAGCAGCCATAATAGCACAAAGATTGGCAACTTCACGTGAATGCATCAGAAGGTTTTGTCCATAAGAGGATCTGTATTTCATCTTACCTATTAATCGGATAAGTTCAGGATGCAAACCATGAATACCAAGATCTATAGTAGTTCTTTTCCCAATCTCAAGAATCTCTTCTTCTACCTGTTTACGGGTTTTTTCAACCATCTCCTCAATTCTGGCAGGATGAATTCTTCCATCTGTTACCAGTTGATGCAGGGCAAGCCGCGCAACTTCCCTCCTTATAGGATCGAAGGCTGATAGTACAATTGCTTCAGGGGTATCATCGACAATTATTTCAACTCCGGTTGCTGCTTCCAGGGCCCGAATATTTCGACCTTCACGGCCAATAATACGACCCTTCATCTCATCAGATTCTATGTGAAATACTGTTACAGCATTTTCAATTGCATTCTCAGCGGCTACTCTCTGAATTGTCTGAACCACAATCCTTTTAGCCTCTTTATTGGCAGTCATTTTTGCTTCATCAAGGATTTCATTGATGTAGGACATAGCGCCTGTTTTTGCTTCCTCCTTTAATGACTCTATCAGATGATTCTTTGCTTCTTCTGCCGAAAAACCTGAAATTGCTTCAAGCTGGTCAACCTGTTGTTTATGGAACCTGGCCAACTCCTCAGATTTCTTTTCAACCAGTTCGAGCTGTGATGTGAGGTTTATGCGTATAGTTTCAGCTTCATTCTTTTTACGCTGTGTCTCTTCAAGTTTCTGAGAAAGAGCCTGTTCTTTCTGAGTTATTCTGCTTTCTGCCTGTCCGATCCGGCTGTTCTTTTCATTTATTACCTTCTCATGTTCTGTTTTGAGTTGAAGAAATCTCTCTTTTGCCTGAAGGATCTTTTCTTTTCTTATCACTTCTGCTTCTGCTTCAGCCTCACTTACAATTCTTCGGCTTCTGTTTCTGAGTGCCAGTTGCCAGACGAAGTATGAGCAACCAAAACCTATAACGAGGGCTGATACGCAAAACGCAATCATCAGTCCGTTACTTAGTGTTCCTATCATTAAAGTCATCATTTATCAATTTAGTATATATTTAATAAAAAACCCGCAAAGTTCCTTCAGCTTTTATAAAACCCCATATCTGAATGGTTGGAGCTACTAATTCAGTTTGAACGTCCACTGTCCCGCGATTAGGGGGAGCCCGACGAATCGGGATGAGGCCTGTTCTACCTGAACTAAGAGTTGCTCCAAAGTTTTAACTGTTGAGTTTCAAAAATGAATGAAGAAACAATGCGGGCAATTCAATTATATTTTAAAGAACGCTATTACTCTTTTTCGTCAAGAACTGAATCAATCTTACCAATCAGTTCTTTCAAGGCATCCGGGAGATAATCTTTCTCAAGTTTTTCTTCTTCTTCTGTGAGCTTTATCACATACTGCAGGGAAGCCATTGCCAAAAAATCCTGTACATCCTTATCGGTGTACCGCTGCTTGTACTGCAGCACTTTTTCATTAATCATTCTGGCTGCTTTCCTGATCTTCTCCTCATTTTCCCGTTCTACCTTTAATGGATAATATCTGTCAGCTACATTTACCCTTATCGAAAGCTTATCATCCATTATTATATTTTATCTGTTTAAAAGAGCAACACATCTGTCAATTTCCCGCACCAAATTTGTTATTTTTTTCTTCGCTTCCACAGCGTTTTCACCTTCTCCCAACAATGCTCCTGATAATTTAACTCTCTCGTATTTAATTTCCAGTTCTTTAATTTTCGCATCACGGTCATAAAGTTTGATTTTTAAATCTTCATTTCCGTTCTTAAGTTCAGTTACCTCAGTCCTCAGGGTATTATATCGGTTTAATAATTCATCCAGCTTTCTGTTCAAAACTATTAATTCCTCGTAACCCTTACCGGACATATTAATTTCTTTAGTACAAAATTAACATTGTTAATGATATTTTCAAAAAAATGAACGAAATAGTTTGCCTTAACAGACCGGAATTATAGCTTTGCATCTCCATTATCATAAAAATGCAGCCCAGATGCTTTTGACCAGACTATTAATTATTAGTGTTTTGTTTTTCAACACAATAAATATCAATCAAAAAGACAAATCTTTATTCATTTCGCCGCTTAAGATACCCCTTCTATTGTCGGCAAATTTCGGAGAAACCAGAATTGATCACTACCATTCCGGAATGGATATCAGAACCCAGAGTGTTACTGGCAAAGAAGTTGTGGCTGCTGCAGATGGATTTATTTACAGGATAGGTGTATCTCCGGGAGGATATGGTAATTCTATATTCATAAGGCATCCTTCAGGATACTCAACTATATATGGTCATTTGGAAAGATTCGCCCCTGAAATTGAGGAATATGTAAAATCATGGCAATATGAAAATAAAAGCTTTCAGGCAGTATTATGGCCTACAAGAGAAAAATTTCAGGTAAAACAAGGCCAGTTGATAGCATATTCCGGCAATTCAGGCGCGTCCGGAGGTCCTCACCTTCATTTTGAGATTAGAAAATCAGAAAATGAGGTGCCGGTTAATCCTTTGCTATTTAATTTTGAAATCAGAGACAGGATTGCACCTGTAATTGAAAAACTAGCTGTCTATCCGATAAATAAACATTCCTTAATAAACAACGAGAACAGAGTCAAAAAAATTAAGGTAACAGGAGAAGCAGGTAAATATTACATTCCTGATGAAAACGAGATAAATATCAGTGGATTAGCAGGTTTTGGTATAAAGTCGTTCGACTTGCTTGATGACAGCAATTTTAAATGCGAAGTATACTCAATCGAATTAAAAATTGACAGCATCCCTGTTTTCAAATATGTTATGGATGCTTTCTCATTCGATGAATCCAGATATGTTAACAGCCATATTGACTACGAAACTTATATGAGGGAAAACATCTATTTTGAAAGAACGTTTGTCCTTCCTAACGATAAACTAAGTTTATACAAGGATCTCGTCAACAGGGGAATTTATAATTTTAACAAAAATAAAATTTATCATGCTCAAATAACAGTTACTGATGCCTATAACAATATTTCAACACTTAATTTTAATATCAAATCACAATCACCAAATTTACAAACCGTTACAAAGCCATTACCGGAAGATGTGAAAGTAATGCCATTCAACAGGAGCAATAAATTCAGTGCAGAAAAATTTTATCTTACCATCCCTGCCGGAGCTCTTTATGACACTCTAAATTTTTCATACAGGAATACTCCCGGGACAAAAGAAATGTTATCAGATCTGCATCATGTTCACACTATTTATACCCCGTTGCAAAAAGCGTGTACAATATCAATAAAACCTGATAAAGTTCTTTCTGGAAAAGAAGCTAAGATGCTAATTGTCAAGCTTGGAGACGATAATCAAAAAAACATAATGAAGAGCAATTGGACTAACGGTTATCTGACAGCAGACATCATGTCATTTGGAAATTATTTTATTGGTGCCGACAGTGTTGCGCCTGAAGTTTCCTCTCATGGATTTGTTCCCGGAGAAATTCTTTCAGGAAAGAGGGAGTTAATGATAAATATATCAGATGCATATTCAGGAATAAAATCGTATGAGCCATTAATAGATGGGAAATGGGCTTTGTTTGAATATGATCAGAAAAACAACATTTTGATTTACAAATTCGATGAACGAAGAATTTCAAAATGGACAAAACATAATCTGGTACTGAAAGTAGCTGATAATGTTGATAATATAAGTACTTACAAGTGTGATTTTATCTGGTAATCAAATAAATTAGAAGAAAAACCGATAAAATTGACTATCTTTGCCGTATGCAAGAAAAAAAACAAATTATCTTTAAAACACCTGACATTACTAAAATGCAGGAAGTAGTGATAAATACCAGAACAAAGATCTATATCGCTGTCGGGGCTGATCCTGAAGAAGCGAGAAGCCGTTATCAGGCAAGACAGGATGCAAAAGGAAAAGCTTTGTTTGCACCTAAAAAAACTGTCTTAACCTAATCAGCAGTAAGGTTTTACACCTAGTTATCTTAATTTATTTTCGAAGGATAAACTCCTTTGGCGATCATCTTATTTATACTATCGACAACAAATGGTTTGTCTTCACGATAAGTAACTCCAAACCATCTTTCGTTGCTCATAAGTATTTTTATAGTGATTACTCCGTTCTTTACAAATTTATCAACTGAGGTAGGAATGTCAAGTTCTGATTTGAGTTCCATCCCGCTTTTGATTATGAAATTTTTGAATTCTTCTCCAAGAAAACTATAACATGATGGCTTGAATCCCCACAAATTCATGGATACAATCTCATTTCCTGTAAATTTCGTGACTATACCATCTTCTGATACAACTTTTGCGCCATCAGCGGTTTTTTCTATCTGACGTGTTTCTACAATATTCTTAAGCAATCCATTTTCAACTTCACAAACCCCTCTGTTAACATGGCCATGTTCAGAGAGTGTATTCTTCAATTTATAACCGACTATGCAATAACAGTTTGGATCTTTATCATTAATCAGAAAATCATGAAGTGTTTTAAATGATTCAACACCATAATAATCATCAGCATTGATTACTCCAAACGGTTCTTTTATCTTTTGTGAAGTGACCAGGATAGCGTGACTTGTTCCCCATGGCTTTTGTCTTTCAGGTGAAACCATAACTCCTTCAGGCAGATTTGTTATCTCCTGGAATACATAATCAACTTCTATTTTACCCTTAAGTCTTTTTACAAACCTTTCTTTAACCTGTTCCTCAATGTCGCGCCTGATCACAAAAACTATTTTACCAAAACCTGCACGGATGGCATCATAGATTGAATAATCAATAATTGTTTCGCCCGATGGGCCTACTTCATCAAGTTGCTTATTGCCGCCATAACGGGTTCCCATTCCTGCTGCCAGAACTAATAGAGTTGGTTTCATAATCACAGTTTTTTTGTTCAATACAATTATAGGAAAAAAATATTACTTTTATTATGATGAATAAAAAAATGATCATGGATTTTAAACTCGAAATATGTGTCGATAATGTTGATTCGGCTATCAATGCTGAGGTTGCCGGAGCCAATCGCATTGAGCTATGTGACAATCTTTTGGAGGGAGGCACTACACCGGGGTATGGAACAATATTATCTGCCAGAAATAATCTGAATATCGATATCAATGTGTTAATCAGACCAAGAGGAGGTGATTTTCTTTATACTGATATTGAATATGACGTAATGCGAAGAGATATTGAACTCTGCGGTGAGACCGGAGTTAACGGAATCGTAATTGGAATATTAATGCCCGATGGCTCAGTTGACCTGGAACGAACTGCAAAACTAATTGAGCTCGCACATCCAATGTCGGTTACTTTCCACAGGGCCTTTGATATGTGTTCCAATCCAATGAACGCTTTGGAATTGATAATTTCATCAGGAGCAGCAAGATTACTAACATCAGGACAGGAAAACAAGGCATTTGAAGGATCTGAATTAATTAAAAAGCTAATTGAAAAAGCCGGAGATAGGTTAATCATCATGCCGGGGAGTGGCATAAACGAGTCTAACATTTCTCATATTGCAAAGGAGACAGGTGCAAAAGAATTTCATCTTACAGGAAGAAAACTTTTGGACAGTGAAATGGTTTTCAGAAAAGAAGGTATAACAATGGGTGGAATATCCGGATACCCTGAATTTTCAAGAAAAGTCGTTGATCCTGATGTGATAAGAAACATAATCAGCCATCTTAAATTGATTTAAGATATCCTTTGTAATTTTAGAAGGGATGTTACCTTTGTGATTCTTTAAATCAACTAACAATCATTAATTATCTTAATAGTGAATTATATGAAAAAACTTTTTGCTCTGCTGCTGGGCATTCTGCTTACCGGGTTGCTGCCTGAACAGATTACTAATGCCTGCACAAATTTTCTGGTAACTAAAGGGGCATCTAAAGATGGCTCAGTTATGATTACCTATTCGGCTGATTCTCATGTACTTTACGGAGAACTTTATTTTTGGCCTGCAAAAAACTGGCCTACAGGAACAATGGTTGATATTTATGAGTGGGATACCGGAAAATATCTTGGAAAAATCCCACAGAAGGCTCACACATACTCAGTTGTAGGTAATATGAATGAGCATCAGGTTTCAATCGGAGAAACAACCTTCGGCGGACGTCCTGAATTAGCAGATTCTACAGGGATAGTCGATTATGGTACACTTATTTATTTTACTCTTCAGAGAGCAAAAAGTGCCAGAGAAGCAATCCTGACTTTTTCACAGCTTGTAACAGATTATGGTTATGCAAGCTCTGGGGAATCATTTTCTATTGGTGATGCTAATGAAGCCTGGATTCTTGAATTAGTTGGAAAAGGTCAGGGTAAAAAAGGAGCTGTATGGGTCGCCCGGCGTATTCCCGATGGTTATATTTCAGGCCATGCAAATCACCCGAGGATTACAACATTTCCGCTGGCAGATGGAATTAAATCGATCACAACAAAACAGCTTGATAAAATTTACAATCCTGAAGTAGAAACAATCTACGCTTATGATGTAATCGATGTAGCTCGCAGTTACAAATGGTTTGAAGGACAGGATAAAGATTTCAGCTTCAGTGATACCTATGCTCCTCTTGATTTTTCCGGTGCAAGATTCTGTGAAGCAAGAGTATGGTCGGGTTTTAATATGGTGAACAGTTCTATGGGACAATATCTTGATTATGCCATGGGTGAAAACCTGAAGAATAGAATGCCTTTATGGATTAAGCCAGATAACAAATTAGGTCCAAAGGATGTAATGGGAATGATGCGCAATTATTATCAGGGTACTCCTATGGATATGACAAAAGACGTTGGAGCAGGTCCTTATGGAAGTACTGTAAGATGGAGACCAATGGAATGGAAAGTTGACGGAGTCGGGTATATACATGAAAGAGCTATTTCAACGCAACAGACCGGATTTTCATTTGTGGCACAGAGCCGCTCATGGCTTCCTGATCCTGTTGGCGGGATAAACTGGTTTGGTGTAGACGATACATACTACACAGTTTATTCCCCTATGTATTGCGGAATAACCAAAGTGCCTGAAACATTCGCAGTTGGGAACGGAGATATTATGACATACAGTGATAATGCAGCATTCTGGGTATTCAACCAGGTAACGAACTTTGCCTATACAAGAACCCGTCTTCTTATCGGAGATCTTCAGAAAAAACAATCAGAGCTGGAAGATGGTTATATGAAGGAAACTGTTAATATAGATAAATCGGCCGAAGCTCTCTACAAAAAGAATCCGGCAGAAGCTGTAAAATATCTGACTGACTACTCTGTAAAGTCTGGCAATAATACAGTTATGCAATGGAAAGAGCTTTATAAATTTCTGTTTGTCAAGTATGTTGATGGCAATGTTAAGGAAGCTGTTCCTGTCCCAAAAGGTTATAAATTTCACGTTCCTAAGCTCACTCAACCTGGATATGGAGATGAGTGGAACAGGATTATTGTGAAGATGACCGGGGATAAGTACAGAGAGAAGTAGGAACGCATAAAGATTGCTTCGTCGCAAGCTCCTCGCAATGACAGAGTAATTCAGCTAGTTATTGCTTCGTCGCAAGCTCCTCGCAATGACTCTTAAAATCTGTAAAATACCCCTCTCCGGAGGGGCATTAAAAACTTTTTACCATAGGTTGCGGATTATCAAAATTTTATTTGTAAGTTTGCGACCGGATTTTTAAAGTCAAAATGAGAATACAAAATACTTTGTGAGATGAATTTAATGACTATTGTTGAGAAAGAATTTGCGGTAAAAAATGAATTTCCGAAATTCGGTGCCGGTGACACTGTTACTGTCCATTATAAAATTAAAGAAGGTAATAAGGAGAGAATTCAGCAGTTCCGCGGTGTAGTAATACAGAGAAGCGGTGAATTACATACTGAAACCTTTACTGTAAGAAAAATGTCAGGGAATATTGGTGTAGAAAGAATTTTTCCGATTGCTTCACCCTTTATTGACCAGATAGAAGTTAATAAACACGGAAAAGTGCGCAGGGCAAGAATATTCTACCTTCGTGATCTGACCGGTAAAAAGGCACGTATTAAGGAAAAGAAATTCTAATAAGAAATTATCTAAAAAAATAAAGGCTATTCATTTGATTAGCCTTTTTTTTATGATTACACGCTGGCGCGGATTTGAAATCCGTGCCATAGAAAATATATCAGGCCAATCATACTGGTATAAATAGTGACTTGAAATAATTCAGGAATTATTTTAACAAAGCAGATATTTAAAAATGAGGCACGGATTGCAAATCCGCGCCAGCTAGTGCATAAGGCGTAGGGCACCAAAAGGCAAGTCCCTGTTAAATTTTCTTCACCATTTCATCACTCTTTGCCTTAGCATCCTCTACAAGTTTGGTAGCCTGTGTATCAGCCTCCTTAACAAGCTGAGTTGCTTTTTTATCTGCAGTTTTTTTCAATTGATCTCCTGCTTTCTGGGCAGCCATCTTACCTAATGCTCCGCTGGATCCATCCAATAATTTCTGTGCCTGGGCATCAGCTTCCTTACGCATTTGTGCTGCAGTTTTAGCCGCTTCATCCCTTAAGGCCTGCCCATTGTCTTCAGCCTCTTTAACAATTTTGGCAGCCTGAACTTCAGCCTCTGCCCTACCCTTTTCCTTAGCTTTATCAACATTGTTATCTATTGTCTGCTTAACTACCTCTTTAACAGCAGCCTTTGCTCCACCTGTACTTTCTCCTGTTGTACCTCCGAAGAATGGAGCGACCACAGGCTTTGTGAAAGTACCAGTTACTTTAAGATTGACTTTGAGCACCTCTGACGGTTTGTAGCTGATACCAAAAGCAGAAGCTTGTGCTGACAGTTTATCAATCAGAGAATTAACAGAACCGCCCAGATCAGATCTGGGAATCTCGGTTTTAACCAGGTAATTGATTGTCTGATCTATACCCTGGTCACCACTGATATTCATCTTCAGGTTACCGGTTTTTACATCAAACGGACTAACAGAGATCCTCCCGTCAGCTATTTTAAAACTAATATTGATATCCTTGAATGTATTGCTATACTTGTCTCCAAGCTTTAGAGTTTCTTTCATCTTATCGAAGGTTTTAGATTCAAGAAGCGTTATTTGATTCGACTGAAGATTTCCAGCACCATTAATTGTATTGGTAATGGGCATCATATCTTTGCCAAGTAAACTCATGTACGCCATTTTTGCACTAATCTTACCATCTATATTTTTTGCAGCAGGTGCCAGTTTCTGTACCGTATTGAATGTTTTAAAAGCATCTTTAACCTCAATATTTTTCATATCAAAATCGGCTTTCATGGTCGGTTTAAGAGTATCTCTGGTATCATAATCGGCATTCATAGTTATAGTACCATTCAGAATATTCATTCCGGCATCCCTAATACTCAAAATCCCATCCCGTACGATAATATGTCCTTTGACATTCTGAGCTTTTATACTATCGTAACTGAATTTGTCAATCAGAGCATTAAAATCAAAATCTATATTTTTAGGCACCTGTATTAATGTCATTGAAGATGTATCAGCAACTGCAGCAGTATTGGATGCCATTTTTGACATTATTTCGGAAACATCAATTAGTTTTGAACGCAATGACAGATTACCTTTAATTGTCTTATTACTGAAAACATAAGGAATATAATTTTCAATGTGACCACTCAGATTGAAATCACTTTTCCCGCCAACATTCAAACTTGTATTAGTCATAGCCGCATAGGCAGGAGTAAATTCAAAAGTAGCTTCATTAATCTTTACTTCAGGATATCCGGTCATTACAACCTTCATATTCTTAATGCTCATGTTTCCTGCAGCTTTAAAACTATCATACTGCTTCTTATCTATCATTGACATCCGTCCTGCCATCTGAACTGACATGTCTATAATGCCAGACAGGCTTATACTATCCATTGGCATAGCTTTCATTAGAGCAGAAAGATCAATTCTTCCAACCAGAGAACCCTTAAAATCAGGATCACTCATCGGAGTTTTAAGTGAAAAATTCATATCAAATGGGTTTCCGGCAAGTTCCATGTGAAAGAGATCAACTCCAACGGTTGTATTATCCATTTTTTTACCGTCAACAAAAACATTGGATTTAATATTAATATTCTTTATCTGCTCAGGTAACGAAGGGTAGCTTATTAACCCTTTACTAACCGAAAAAGCCAGTGTGATATCAGGTAATGTATTATTGGCACTGCTATAAATACCTTTGGCCGAGCCGGCAAAAGAAAAATCTCCGCTGGTTTTCAAATCTTTGTAATCACTCATATATACTGCAGGCACCAGAGATAATAATGATTTGAATGAAGTCGAAGGTGCATTGAATTTAATATCAGTCTCTATATCTGATTTAGGCATTGAAACCCAACCTGTAAAGTTGACCTTCATATCATTTAAAGTGATATAGTTTTCACGAAAAGTGAATTTCCAGGTATCCAGATTTGCGAGCATATCAATCTTTGAATCAACAACTGCTTTATTAATATACTTCATTCCATCCATAATGAAAGAAAACTCCTTTGCAGTCATTGCCATCTGCATATCAGTTTCACTCATAGTCATATCGCCTTTCATACTATAATTTACACCTTTAAAGTATGCGCTCATTGAACCCTCATAATCAATATAGGCAATTGAACTGTTCAGAAGTTTTACATTCTTCAGTTTAATCTTCATTGTGGATGGAGCAGATGGTGCTGCCGGTGCAGGAGTTGTTGTTGTATCCTTCATTATATCATAGTTGGCAGATCCGTCTTTAGCATAAATTGCATTTACAACTGCACGATCAATAATGATTGACTTTACTTCATAGCCGGATTTTCCGAGCAGACTTGAAAGATTGAAGACAAGATCGAATGATTTGCAAGCGACTAGCGTATCCTTGTCAAACTTATTGATTCCAACAACCGATAACCCGTTCAGAGAAAATGTAAGATTCGGAAAGTTCCTGAAAAATCCGAGTTTATAATCATCAAACTTAACAGTTGCATTAACTGAACCATTAATTACCTGTACAACTTTGGTTCTTATTTTCTCTTTAAATATGATAGGAACAGTAAAAAGCAAAATAAGAACTAATAAAATTAACCCAAGCAATACTTTTACGATTATACCAGTAATCTTTTTCATATATATTATTTTAAAATTGATTATCAATGCATTACGATACAAACAATTTTTTTATTACGACAAATAAAAGTAATTAATATTCCTGAAAATAAAAATATTGCTATATTTGCGTCCGCATTGCGAGGACCTATAGCTTAATTGGATAGAGCATCTGGCTACGGACCAGAAGGTTGGGGGTTCGAGTCCCTCTAGGTTCACTTTTATAAAAATCAAACCCTTGTAAAACAATATATTACAAGGGTTTTTATTTAATAGAAATAATTAAATAAATCATACCTGATTATGTCATTTAAGTGACTAATTGCCAGTTAAAAAACACCTAAAAAAAGTGTAATTCTTTATAAAAAATAAATATATAATAGATAAGGTCGGACCCATCTGAGGTGGAAGGATGGTGACCTTGACCATATTTCACCGGAATAATTGATGGAATTAAATAGTTTTTAACCTAGAATAGATGTAACTTTGAGATATCGATTTCAATGATTATAAATGAATAAACTTTAGAATCATGAAAACTTTGAAAGAAAAGCCAATCAGTAAGCCAAAGAAAACTGCTACTACCGGGAAATCCGAAAATGGCAAGAATGTTACTTCTTTTAAATCCGTACCAACTGAAGAAGAAATTAGTAAAAAAGCAAGGGAAATCTATTACGAGCGCATGGCTAGCGGGGATTATGGAACGCCAGAAGATGACTGGCTTGAAGCAGAAGAATTCTTAAGGAAAATATCCGGGTAGTGTATTTTTACAGGCGAAAGCAGGGTTTAAATAGTTGAGAGTCGAAATTCCCTAAAGCTTTAGCTATCAGTGCGTTTTAGGTGGCAAAAGTTGCTCTAAGTTTTTTTTATCTTGTCCCAGTTCTTTTCAAAATTGTAATACCACGCCATAAGAGTCTTATCGTAATCTGTCAGCAAGAACTCAACCGGGAGGCCATCGCATAACTTCTTACCAAGCTCTACCTGGTTTTTTGAAACAGTAATTCCGACAACTTCACAATTATATTTCTCTGCAGCATATTTTCCAAAAGATCATTTCCAAGATCGTAATGCTTTTCACCAATAATGAATGCTCTCCGTTTTGATTGCAGATTAATGAGCTGTGATGTAAAAATTTTGAAAAGGATCGAAAATGTCAGTTGTATTTTTTCATCAAGTTGCTCGACTAATATTTTGTAAATAAACTGGTCAATATTTTCAGCATCCCACCAACCATTCATATACGATTCGCCAATGCCTAATTCACCTTCTGTAATTGCTCTTCTATAAAACTCATCATTGTGAATCTGTATGTCCCAGGGATTACTACCGTTTATTTTCACTCCGGCTAGTTCCAAAATCTCTGCTACCAAATTTTTACACTTAGTGTGCATAATAAACAGAATCAATTGTTTCGAATTATGACACAGAACGATTTTTTGATACTCAATTCATCTTGAACCCAAATACTTAGTTCTTTGTAAAGATAAGCAAATTTAATGCTGAGTACAAGTTTAAAATCTCCAGGATCAGTATGCTTTTTTGAAAAAACCTACAAAATGGCTATTTCGAGTCCCTCTAGGTTCACAAAAAGTAAAGCCGCATTTTGCGGCTTTACTGCTATTACGCTATAGCCAGAATAAAATTCACTACCTTAGTTGTCATAATGTGAATTTGTTAACTTGAATTATAATCTTAATATCATCACCTTAAATATACCCTATCCTCCTGATTACGGTGGGATGATTGATACATATTATCGCATTCAATCGCTAAATGATCTTGGCATCCGTATCCATCTACATTGCTTTGAGTATGGACGGCCTCATTCTGAAGAATTAGAATCAATTTGTGAAACAGTACGATATTATCCAAGAAAAACCGGTTTTTTAAGTCATATTTCATTTAAGCCTTACGTTGTTTCAAGCCGTAAATCAGATGAATTACTTAATAACCTTATAATAAATGATTTTCCTATACTATTTGATGGCATACACACGACTTATTGTATCAACCATCCATCCCTTTCTGATCGAAGAAAATTTGTAAGGGTACATAATATCGAACACCAGTATTATGATAACCTTGCAAAACACGAGTCTGATCTGTCTAAAAAGCTTTTTTTCAAAGTTGAATCATTAAGGTTGAAATGGTATGAAAAAGTATTGGGTAGAATCAACTGTCTGTTCCCTATTTCAAACAGCGACCAGAAGTATTTTAGTAAAAAGTATCATAATTCAAAATTAATAACTCCATTTCATCAGTTTAAAAATGTAGAATGTATGACCGGGTCTGGAGATTATTTATTGTATCATGGTGATCTATCTGTAAATGAGAATGCTATTACAGTAAATTATTTGATTGATAACGTATTTTCGAAAGTTCCGTTCAAATGTATTATTGCCGGGAAAAATCCTCCAAAGCAATTGCTGGCAAAAGCTTATGGTCATTCAAATATTAATATTGTTTCAAATCCGGAGAAAAATGAGATGACTCAACTCATACGGAATGCACATATAAATATTCTTCCTGCTTTAGAGATGAATGGGTATAAAATAAAATTATTATTTGCATTATTCGCAGGAAGACATTGCATTGTAAATAGTAAGATGATTAGCGGAAATGATCTCGGAAACCTATGTCATGTGGCAGATTCAGATGTTGAGACCATAAAACTTATTCTTCAATTAATGCAGGAAGAATTCAGTGATAATATGATTGAGGAGCGCAGGAAGCTTCTCCTTGAAAATTACAGCAACCAGATAAATTCAAAAAAGCTAATCGATCTGATTTTCAACCAGCCTTCTCCTTTCTTATAAAAGCTACAATAAGAGCCCCTGCAATGGCAATGCAAATAAGTATAGTAAAACCAAACGAATAGCTTTTTGTGATATTATTGTACAAAGCTCCGACCATCATCGGGCTTAAAGATTCCGCTAACCCGTCTGCAACCAGGATAATTCCCATCACTCTTCCTAATGTTCTTACTCCAAACATATCCCCGGCCATTAGAGGAATTATCATGTAATCACCCCCTAATCCTATGCCGAAAATAACAGCAAAAATGTATAACCTTCCCGGAAAATCTGGCATGAGAAGAAGTGGTATTGAAGATCCTACAATTAAATATATCAGGATCATCACATTTTTCCTTGGCATAAGGTCAGCAAGAAATCCCATCAGAACTCTGCCTGCGAGACTCATTAAAGCAACCATTGATATAATGTGTGCAGCCTGCGATTGATCAAAGCTAAGATCCCTTAAGTACAATTTCAAATGCTGATTTACACCCCCGACTGCAGCTATTGAGCACATCGAACCGAAGGCAAGCAGGTAAAAGTTCCTGTTTCTCAGGATATCCCTTATTGGAACAAAAGTTTCTTCTTTTTTTTCAACTAGTTGTTTTAAGGGTGAATCTTTTAGAAAAAACGCAAGTGGAAATGCAATTACAATAATTAAAAAACCAAGTGACATCAGGGCCAGATGCCATCCTATATTTTTTTCCAGTCCTGCAGCAATAAGAGGTACAAAAGTGTACCCTGTTCCTATGCCCAGATATGCAATACCCATTGCCTTTCCCCTGTTTTTCGTAAACCAGCGTGATATAATAACCTGACATGGAAGTGGTCCGCCAAATACATATCCTAATGCAACAAAAATGTAAAAGAGGTAGAACATTCCAAGTGAATTCATCAGACTTAACCCTATCAGGGCCGATCCTGTCATGAGTGCACCTGCCATCAACATTCGTCTCGGGCCGTACCGATCAATCAACCAGCCGGCAACAAATCCAAACAAAGGAGCAACCAGTATTTTACCTAATGCATTTCCAGAAGTTACAACGGTACGCGACCATCCAAATTCCTTCATGAAAAAATCATAAAAGAATGGTAATCCATAAAGTGCAAATCCAACGATTGCGAGTAATGATAAAAACGCAGTGGCGATAATGTAGGTTTGGGAACTTCGTTTTTGCAAAGTATTACTTTCAGCTTTGATAATATTTTCCATTCCTGATTTTCGTTCTCTAATTGTACAAATAAAAAATAAATATTCAAACAAGCAAGACGTGGGTATACAAAAATATCTTTAAATATAAGGAATGCAGATGAACAGAAAAATAATTAATCAGGCTTGCCGGTAGATTTTTTTGATAACTTTGGCATAAGATTATTTATGAGATGATTATGATAGAAAAAGTCAAAGAGATTTTTAATGCAGAAGCAACTGCTATCAAAAACATTCCGGTTTCACTATACTTTCAGGAAGCAGTTGATATAATTCACAGGCAGGTTCATACAATGAATGGAAAGCTTGTAACCAGCGGAATGGGGAAAGCCGGACAGATTGCACATAACATTGCAACCACTTTCAGTTCAACAGGAACACCAGCTGCATTTCTTCATCCGAGTGAAGCACAACATGGAGATCTGGGAATTTTACAGAAAAATGATGTCCTGCTGGTAATTTCAAACTCAGGAAAAACGAGAGAGATCCTGGAGTTGATAGAACTGAAGAACAATATTTATCCCGAAATTCCTCTTATAGTTATAACCGGTAATGAGAAAAGTCCTCTTGCACAAAAAGCCAATTGCTTTATATTAACAGGTGCCCCTGCTGAAGTTTGTCCCCTCGGTCTAACTCCAACAACTTCCACAACTGTAATGACCGTTATTGGAGATGCTCTTGTAGTCCTTCTCATGGAAAAAATCGGATTCAATGCAACTGATTACGCAAAAAGGCACCATGGCGGGTATCTTGGGATGAAATCGAGGGAAATTTCAGAGAAGAAATAGGTGTCCTAAATCATTGAGACGAAGTTCTCATTCCTTATCAAAGCCATAGTATTTTCCAGATAAAAAGATTAGTTTTGAAAGCTTCACATAATAATTAAGAATCATAAATTACGAATTAATAAAACTAAAGAAATGACTAACCCCAATTCTTCAACCGGTATCAGCAGAAAAGATTATATTTTTTCAGTATCTATAATCGGTCTGTTCTTTTTCATTTTCGGCTTTGTTACATGGCTTAACGGGATACTAATACCATTTCTCAGAACAGCGTGTGAACTTAATGACTTTGAAGCCTATTTTGTAACTTTTGCTTTCTATGTTTCCTATCTTGTTATGGCATTGCCATCGTCTTTGGTACTTAAAAAGACCGGGTTCAAGAATGGTATGTCATTGGGATTATGGATCATGGCATTAGGGGCCCTCATATTTATTCCTGCCGCAATGACAAGGACTTTCAGCCTGTTCCTGCTTGGATTATTTGTTGAAGGTACAGGATTAGCATTGCTTCAGACTGCATCAAATCCTTATATAACAATTATTGGTCCGCCTGAGAGTGCTGCAAAGAGAATAAGTATCATGGGCATAGCCAATAAATTTGCAGGGGCTATTGCGCCGATAATTCTTGCAAGTATAATTCTGAAAGATTCAAAAGTACTGCAGGAAAAACTTGCCCAGGCAGCGGATGCTGCTACACGTGCCACTTTACTTGATGAATTATCAGCCAGAGTGATAATGCCATATATTGTAATGGCTGTAATTCTTGTTTTGCTTGGACTACTATTAAGGTTTGCCCATCTTCCTGAAGTTGACACCGACGCTGAAGATGCTACAAGCGGCGAAACAAATGTAAAGAAGACAAGCATCTGGCAGTTCCCTCATCTGATTCTTGGTGTTATTGCATTGTTCTTCTATGTAGGAGTTGAAGTAATTGCAGGAGATAGTATAATAAGGTATGGTCAATCGATAGGTATTGCAATGGAATCTGCAAAATACTTTACTTCATTGACCTTATTAAGTATGATAATCGGATACCTGATAGGAATTATTTTTATCCCTAAATATCTGAGCCAGGTAACTGCTTTAAGAATCTGTACAATTCTTGGGGTCATATTCTCGCTTGGAGCTATTCTTGTTCCTTCTCATCTCGTTTTCAGCATGTCATTTATTGATATTATGACCTTTAAATCAATTCAGCTTGTATTACCTGTAACAGTTTTATTTATAGCACTTCTGGGACTTGCCAATTCCCTCGTATGGCCTGCTATGTGGCCTCTCGCCCTCAATGGGTTAGGAAGATTCACAAAAACAGGATCGGCAATGCTTATCATGGCTATCGCCGGTGGTGCAGTTATACCTTTAATATATGGAAGACTTGCAGTTGCCTTTTCAACACAATCGGCTTACTGGATTTGCGTTCCGGCCTACCTCATAGTTATGTATTATGCATTTATAGGTCACAAAGCAGGCAAATAATATGGATTATAACCTGAAAGGAATATTTGAAAGATTTACTGCTGATGGTACTTTCTTATCTGGTGTAACCTTTGGTAGTGGACATATACATGATACATTCAAAATTGAAACTGCTGAAAAAGAGAAAGATGATTTTATTCTTCAGCGACTTAATAATAAAATCTTTAAAAACATTCCTGAACTACAGAATAATATTGAGAGGGTAACAGTTCATTTAAGAAATAAACTAAACGAAATACCAGGATCAGATGTTAAAAGGGAATGCCTGAATCTTGTGATTTCCAGAGATGGAAAAAGCTGGATTACAGATAAAGACGGAAGCTACTGGAGGATGTTTCTTTTCATTCCCAATCACCATTCCTACGATTTAGTAGATAGTCCTGACAAGGCCTACCAGGGAGGAAGAGCAATTGGCCGGTTTCAGGCAATGCTTTCCGATATGCCTGGGGGTCCTCTTTTTGAAACTATTCCAAAGTTTCACGATATTGAAAGCAGACTGAATGCTCTGAATACTAAAATCGCAGCGAATCCGGTTGGACGTGTAAAAAATGTATCTAAAGAATTAGATCAGATACTTACCAGAGCTGAAGAGATGAAGACCATCCTTAAGTTGGGGAGAGAAGGAAAAATTCCTTTACGGATTACGCATAACGATACAAAATTCAATAATATACTCCTCGATCAAAATGATAAAGCCTTATGTGTCATTGATCTGGATACAGTAATGCCGGGGTATGTTCATTATGATTTTGGCGACGCTATCAGGACAGCTACTAATACAGCTACTGAAGATGAAACTGACCTTTCGAAGATAGGTATGAATATTAAGCTCTTTAAAGCGTATTCTGAAGGTTACCTTTCTGAAGCCGGCAAGACACTTAACAATGTTGAAAAAGAATATCTTGCATTTGCACCTAAGCTGATTACATACATTATGGCTGTCCGCTTTCTTACAGATTTCATCGATGGTGATAATTATTATAAAATTCATCATGAACTACACAACCTGCAGAGAGCAAAAGCTCAATTAAAACTTGTTATGAGTATGGAAGAGCAGTATGTGGAGATGAGGAGGATTATTGAAGAACTTGCATAAGGCATTATACAGGACAATAGAAAATTTGTGAAATGGTTTGGAGATTGCTTCGTCGCAAAGGCTACCCCGCATCGCGGGGCTCCTCGCAATGACGTGTAAAGCAAGTAAATTACTTCAACAAGCAACAAAAACAAAAACAAAAACAAAAACAAACTGAGATTATGGATTGGACAAAGGATGAAACTTCTTTCCTGAAAACATTGAGTGATCCTGATAAGATTCAGGGATTTCTCGATTCAATTGAATATAATCCTAAATCTGAATGCAGATCGCCAAGATGGGTTATCAGGAAAAGATCGGCACACTGCTTTGAAGGGGCTATTTTTGCGGCAGCAGCTTTACAATTTATTGGATACCAGCCATTAATAATTGACATGAAGTCGTTTAACGATGATGATCACGTTATTGCAGTTTTTAAAGTCAATAATCATTGGGGTGCGGTTGCAAAATCAAACTTTACCTCATTAAGATACAGAGAACCGGTATACCGTTCATTACGTGAGCTAGTGATGTCATACTTCGACTTTTACTTCAATCTGAATGGAGATAAATCATTAAGATCGTACTCCCTCCCACTCGACCTGACAATTTACGATGCAAGAAAATGGACAACTACGGATGAAGATCTTGAGTTTATAGGTGATAAACTTGAGACTATCCGTCATTATCCCGTAATTAATGATAAGATGATCAAAAATCTAAATAGGGCAAGTGATATTATGCTTAAGGCAGGTATGCTAGGATCGAAGGCTGAGGGGCTTTTTAAACCGAAATAGCCACTCCGCCTTTGATCCGTTCGAAGGTTTTTTTGATATTACCCTGAGATTGCCTATTTTTGACACCGTAAAAATATTCAGGTATGGATCTATCAGGAAAACCTTATAAAGCCTTTATTCAACGTCAGGAGGCAATTAAAAAACAATACAGCAAGAAACAGGCTGAAAAACAACATTCTAAAGGAAAACTTACTGCATTTGAACGGATAAATCTCCTTTTTGATAATGGAACTTTTGAGGAGATTGATGCTTATGTAACACCTGCTGATCAGCCTGTTGAGTTTGGCAAAGTTGAGAGATCCTACGGCGACGGCGTCATTGTTGGACATGGAAAAGTAAATGGCAGACTGATATTTGCTTATGCTCAGGACTTTACAATTATGGGAGGATCATTGGGGATTGTACATGCAAAAAAAATTGCCAAGATTCAGGAAATGGCTTTGAAGATGGGATCTCCTATTATTGCCTTAATTGATTCGGGTGGAGCAAGAATACAGGAGGGTGTCGCAAGTTTGAGTGGTTACGCCGGTATTTTTCATAACATAATTCACTCGTCCGGAATAATTCCCCAGATATCAGTTATTATGGGGCCTGCTGCAGGTGGTGCTGTCTACGCTCCTGCACTCACTGATTTTGTCTTTATGGTTAATCATACCAGCTACATGTTCGTGACAGGACCCAACGTTGTCAAAGAAGTACTTAATGAAGATGTAACTTCTGACGGACTTGGAGGAGCTGAGGTTCATGCCCGTAAAAGCGGTGTTGCTCAGATGATTTATGACGATGAGGAGAATACCCTTCTGGCACTGAAAAAGTTTCTTTCATACCTTCCATCAAATAATGTTGAAAATCCTCCTGTAGTATCGGATGATGGGTCAATCGGTGACATAAACGAAAAGCTCAGGGATATTGTTCCGGATGATCCAAATAAAGCATACGATGTTAAAGATGTTATAAACCAAATAGTTGACAGGAACAGTTTTTTTGAAACAGCCGAGCTTTTCGGGGCCAGCCTTGTTACCGGCTTTGCCAGACTTAGAGGAAAAACAATTGGTATTGTTGCAAATCAACCCAAAGTCCTTGCAGGAGTACTTGATATTGATTCATCTACAAAAGGCGCCAGATTTATCAGGTTTTGTGATGCATTTAATATCCCAATCATAACCCTGGAAGATGTTCCAGGCTTCCTACCTGGCGTTGATCAGGAACATTCAGGGATAATCCGGCATGGTGCAAAATTACTATTCGCATATAGTGAAGCAACAGTACCAAAAATAACTGTTATTCTCAGAAAAGCTTATGGTGGAGCATTTATTGTGATGAACAGTAAAAATCTTGGCGGAGACTTCAGTTTTGCATGGCCATCAGCGGAAATAGCTGTCATGGGGCCTGATGGAGCAGTTGCTATCTTATATCGTAGAGAGCTGGCTGCTTCGGAAAATCCTGTTGAACTTAAAAAAGAACTGGTTAAGAAATACCGCGATAAGATAGCAAATCCTTTTATTGCTGACGAGTTGGGTTATATCGATGAAGTTATCGATCCTGCCGTTACAAGGAAAAAAATACTATCCGCCTTAAACGCCCTCAGTAACAAATGGGTCAAGGTACCTGCCAGAAAGCATGGAAATATGCCGCTCTAGGTAAAAGACAAAAGACAAAAGTAAAAAGGTGAAAAGTCAAGTGTCTCGAGAATTACAAATTGGGTAATGTTATAATAGTAAAGACGGCCAATCTGGCCGTCTCAATATAGAAAGCAGAGTTATATGAAAATAAAGAGAATACTCATTGCAAACCGTGGCGAAATTGCAGTCAGAATAATGAAGACTGCCAGTTTGATGAATATTGAGACAGTAGCTATCAAAACGGCTGTCGAACCAAACGCTATGTATCTTTCAGGTGCTGATGTAATTTTTGATAATACCGAGGACGTATCTGAAATTCCTGTGTTTCTGGATATTGAAAAGCTGATTGCTATAGCCTTGAAGACAAATGCAAATGCTGTTCATCCGGGTTATGGTTTTCTTGCGGAGAACGCTTATTTTGCTCAAAAGTGCATCGATAATAAAATAATTTATATCGGCCCCTCCCCTGATGCCATTTACAAAATGGGGAATAAGACGATTGCCCGGAAAATTGCACTAGCCGGAGGAATCCCAATGGCAATGGGAAGTGAAGGTAATATTGCTAATGAAGAAGAAGCTGTTCTGATTGCTGAAAAGATTGGTTATCCTGTAATTATAAAAGCTGCTTCGGGAGGCGGAGGAAGAGGAATGAGGATCGTAAGAAAATCTGATGAGATGGAGAAACTGTTCATCATTGCCAGCAAAGAAGCAGAAAAGTCTTTCAACGATCCGTCGGTATTTATTGAGAAATATATAGAAAACCCAAAACATATTGAATTTCAAATACTTGGCGACACAAAGGGAAATGTAATACACCTTGGTGAAAGAGAGTGTTCGATTCAGAGAAAGCATCAGAAACTGATTGAAGAAGCGCCATCATGTGCACTGGATGACAATCTTAGGGAAAAAATGGGAACAATGGCTGTTCAGATTGCCAAAGCTGTGGATTACTATTCCGCAGGAACAGTCGAATTTCTGCTCGATTCAGATAAGAAATTTTATTTCATGGAAATGAATACCAGGATTCAGGTAGAACATCCTGTGACTGAAATTATTACCGGTATTGACTTGATAGAACAGCAGATAAGGATTGCAAACGGAGAAGAACTAAAGTACAAGCAAAGTGATATTAAACTGAATGGATGGGCTTTCGAATGCCGTATCAACGCAGAGGATGTTCAGGCAGGATTTGCACCTGACCCTGGAAAGATTATCAGCCTTAATATGCCCACTGACCCTTGTGTAAGAGTAGATACCGGAGTTCAGGCAGGTTCATCAATTGTTGCAAGTTATGATTCCATGATTGCCAAGCTGATTGTAAAAGGGAAAGACCGCAAAGATGCACTCAAAAACTGCAAGATGGCACTTGATAAGGTATGGATCAAAGGGACAAAAACCACACTTCCATTCTTCAGAATGCTGGTACGTCATCCTAAATTTCAGGATGGAAGCTTTACAACTGCTTTCATTGAAAAGGATCTTGAAAAATTCTATTATAACAGTGAATATGAAGAGATGCTTGCCGCATGGCTTGCCACTAAATTATTTATTGAAGAAAACCTGACTGATGAAAGTATCAACATCGATTTCGAACATGGGAAAGAAATGTCTCCATGGTTACTTAATAAAAGAATGAATCAATTTTAAATCAAGTTATTGATAATGGCAAACGATAAACTTCAGATAAAAAAGCTACATGCGCTTTCATCAGAAAACAGGAAATTCACTTTTTCACTGCCTCTGAAACATTCAATAAGGATTGGAAAAAGAGAATATGAGGTTAAGCTCAAGTCAGATGAAAAGTTAGGCACATACATTTTGTGGAAGAACAGGAAATATCCTGTTGAAATAGTTCGATCTCGTCAGAATAAATATGAAATTTTGTTTAATGATATTAGTTATACATTCACTGTAGAGACACCATTCTCTCTCAAAAGAAAAATAGTATTGGATTCAAAAAGAGGTAAGGTTGAACAAGAATTCATAAAAGCACCCATGCCCGGTAAAATAATTGATGTTCTTGTAAGGGAAGGCGCAGCGGTCCTCAGAGGCGAACCTATGGTAATTCTCGAAGCCATGAAAATGCAGAATGAGATTTTATCGCCGGTTAATGGTGTTATTGTGAAAGTCTCTGCCAGGGCTAATACTAATGTAATGAAAGATGATTTACTTGTTGAGATAAAGGTTTCCTGACACCAGGATCTATCGGATAAAAAAAGAGGTTTCTCCATTTTGAGAAACCTCTTTTTTATATTAGCCTTTAACAGGTACGTGCTTTAATGTTTCAACCAGAAAATTCCAGAATTTTACAACTGATGCAATATTAACCTTCTCATCCGGGGAATGAGGAAATCGGATAGTTGGTCCGAATGAAATCATATCAAGGTTTGGATAAACACCGCCGATAAGCCCGCACTCCAATCCTGCATGAATAGCTTTTATTTCAGGAATCTTTCCAAACTTATCGTTGTAAACCTTGCTCATTGTTTTAAGAATCGGAGAGTTTATGTTTGGTTTCCATCCCGGATATGCACCCTCAAGTTTAACTTCTGCATCAATTAAATGGAATACAGCAGCAATCTTCCATGCATTTGCTTCTTTGGCAGAGTCGACTGAACTTCTGCAAAGATTGTAAGCTTCAAATTTACCCTTGACACATTTTACAATAGCAAGGTTATTTGAGGTTTCCACAAGACCCTTCATTGCCTGGCTCATCCTGAGTACACCATTTGGACAAACAAAAACTGCTCTGATAATTCTGTACTGATCTCCCTGATTCATCACTTTGGCAGGGACAGGTACATTTTTGCATTTAAATTCCATATCCGTCTCTGTATCTGAGAATTCAGCCCTGTACATTTTCTCATAGCCCTTTACAAATTTTTCAAATTCTTTGGCTTTAATATCAGGTACCAGAACTATAGAATAAGATTCCCGCGGGATAGCATTTCTGAGGTTCCCTCCTTCTGCTTCGGCAAGTCTGATGCCAAAATCAGATTCTGCCTGCATCAGGAACCTGAACATTATTTTGTTCGAATTTGCTCTTCCCAATGCTATATCAACACCCGAATGACCGCCCTTAAGACCTTTAGCAGTAATCTTATAGGCCACCATTCCTGCCGGTGATTTTTCTTCTTTATAGTTCTTTGTAATTGAAACATCAATACCGCCTGCGCAACCAACATAAAGTTCCCCCTCATCTTCTGAATCGAGGTTCATAAGAATATCGCCCTTAAGCAATCCTTTTTTAAGTCCGAAAACACCTGTCATACCGGTTTCTTCATCAATAGTAAAAAGAGCTTCGATTGGTCCGTGAGCAATATCTTTCGATGCAAGCACAGCCATTGTTGCAGCAACACCGATACCGTTGTCTGCTCCAAGAGTGGTACCATTTGCTCTTACCCATTCCCCGTCAATAATAGTTTCGATAGGATCTTTTTCAAAATCATGTTTCTTATCACTGTTCTTCTGCGGAACCATATCGAGGTGAGTCTGAAAAATTATACCTTTTAGTTTCTCTTTCCCTTTAGTCGCTGGTTTTCTGATGATTACATTTCCAACTTTATCTACAATAGTTTCAAGATTATGCTCTTTACCGAACTTCTTCATATAGTTAATCATCCCCTGTTCACTTTTCGAAGGACGCGGTATCTGGGTTATCTCATGGAAATAATTCCATACCAGTTTTGGCTCTAATTTACGTATGTCGCTCATTTTCAAAATGTTTTAGATTTGCAATAATAATCATTAAAAATAGTACTATTTGTCAACATAAACAATGACAAATATGTTCATTAACGAAGAATCATGGTTATTTCCATATGTGATACAATTATCAGCAAAAATGTAACAAAAACTTAACATAATAATCCTTTTGAATTTTGTAACAAAATTATTACATTGCTGTCACCTGATATGGATTACATTATTAGACATAACCTAAAAGGAATGAGTCATTTATCATTAGAGTTATTTTCAATTAACCTTCCGCATTTTCAAATTAGTTAATATATTATTACAGAATGACATTTTTATATATTGTAATTGGTTTGGTTTTGGTCTTTGATTTCATTAATGGTTTTCACGATTCTGCAAATTCAATCGCAACTGTTGTTTCAACTAAAGTTCTCTCCCCTGTAGCTGCTGTAGGAATGGCTTCTTTCTTTAATTTTGTTGCATTTTTGGTTTTCCCTCTTAAAGTTGCCACAACTATGGGAAAAGGAGTCATCAATCCCGATGTTATAAATCTTACTGTTATAGCATCAGCTTTGGTTGCAGCTATAGCATGGAATCTTGTTACATGGTGGTTTGGTCTCCCTTCAAGTTCATCACATACCCTGGTTGGAGGGTTAGTAGGAGCCGCAGTAGCAAGTTCAGGATGGAGTTCAGTAATTATGGCCGGAGTGATTAAAATTGTTCTTTTTATTGTTATTGCTCCGTTGCTGGGAATGGTCATGTCTTTTATTATATCCGCAATTGTAATTTATTTTTCCCGAAAACAATCTCCGTCCGGTATAGATAAGCATTTTCGGAGACTCCAATTATTATCTGCGGCGGCTTTCAGTCTTGGTCACGGTGGTAATGATGCGCAAAAGTCGATGGGAATTATCTGGATTGCTCTCATCGCTACAGGTTTGGCTACAAAGAATGACCCAATAGCTCTTTGGATTGTACTTTCCTGTCAGGCTTCAATTGCGATGGGAACTCTTTTAGGTGGCTGGCGAATTGTAAAAACAATGGGACAAAAAATAACCAAGCTTAAACCATTTGAAGGATTCTGTGCTGAGTCAGCTGGAGCTCTAACTCTTTTTGGATCAACAGCTCTTGGGATTCCTGTAAGTACTACACATGTAATAACCGGAGCCATTATGGGAGCAGGAGCCAGAAAAGGTGTTTCTGCTGTTAAATGGGGAGTCACTACCAAGATTTTTTGGGCATGGTTACTTACAATACCAATTTCAGCATTTGTTGGTTCTTCAATGTATTTTATACTTAATTGGATACTTGCATAATATACATATAATCAGATATAAATTAAATTTACAAAAATGAATATAGATAGTTTTCTTAAATTTTTTGTACCGAAGGATCACTCCTTCTTTCCACTTTTTGAAAGTGATGCTAAAAATCTGCTCAAAGCATCCGAACTCCTCAAAGAACTTATGTCAAGCACAGATTTTGTTGAACATGAAAGAATTCATAAAGAGATACGTGATATTGAGCATATTGGTGATGAGATCACTATTAAAACCTACGAACAGCTTAACAAATCTTTTATAACTCCTTTCGACAGGGAGGATATTCATGAGCTTACAGCTAATATTGATGATGTGGTTGATACAATAAATGGAATAGGTCGAAGAGTTTGTCTTTACAAACCAAAGAAACTTATTCCTATTTATAAAGAAATGGCTGACTTAATCTACGAAGCTGCTAAAGAGCTTGAAATAGCTATTCATTCTCTGAAAGATCCGGTTTCAAATAAGAAGAAAATAAGCAAGGCTTGTGATAAAGTAAGAGAGATAGAACACAAGGCTGATGAACTTTATTTTGTAGGAATAGCTGAACTATTTGAAAAAGAAGAAGACCCTAAAGAATTGCTAAAGAACAACAAGATTCTTGAGATGCTCGAAAGGTGTGTTGATGAAGAAGAAGATGTCACAGATACTCTTAAGGCAATATTAATTAAGATGGCGTAGCAAGTGTGCGGATTCCATTCCTGAATCAGAAAACGATTACAAAATAAAACGCCCTTTATAATAGTAGAGACGCGCTATGTATTATTAAACCGGAGCGTTTTATAATGATTATTCTTATTTCCTAACTGAAGGTTCTTCAAGTCCGTAACCTTGCTTTTTATCAGCTTGCTTTAGTTTGAAAGCAAGAAATATTGCGATAACACCACAAAATACAAGCACAAAAATTGGAATTGTATAGTTATATGGTATCTTACCTGCCCTTATTGCAACAAGGTTTGGTTTGTTTGCCAGGTCAAGAACTGCCCCTATCCCCCAAAAGAAAAGTCCAAGGCCCCAATTTTGAACAGTAAACATCGAGGCATAAGCAGTACCTAATCTGTTTTCAGGTACAATTCTTGCAACAGATGGCCACATTGCTGCTGGAACAAGGGAGAAAGCAATACCCAGGCAAAACAATCCTACATATGCCAGAAGTTTTATACTGACTAGCGATAATGAGAGATGTGCAAAGATTAAAAGTAAAGATCCAAGTATCATTAGTGAAGCTGCTTTGCCTTTTCTGTCAACATAACTTCCAAATATTGGTGTGAATAATATGGTGCCAAGCGGTATGAGTGATGCAGTTTTAGGACCATTACTCAACCAAAGTCTGAAGGTATCTTTCAGAAGGAAAATAAAACCTAAAAACAAAACAAATATTACAATCATCGAAATGTTCTTATGTAATCTCTCTTTTATATTTGCCGGAACGAGAGAGAACGCCAAACCAAAAATGAAAAGAACTATAAATACACTGGTATTTCCAATTGCTTTACTTCCGAAGAGAATAATATTACTATGGGGATCATCAGGCAGATTATAAGTAAACCCAAATTTATTTACAAGCAAATCAGGAGCGTACTGAATAAATGGAAATACTGCTGCATAGAATGAAACACAAAGAAGGGCAATATAAATGAATGATGGGTTTGTAGCAAGTTTTACAAGGTCATTCATCTTAAACTCTTCATCAGTAGCGGATGTATCTTCATGTGTTCCAGCTCTTTGTTTGTCAAGTTTCTTATCGAAAAATGTATAAAGAAGGAAAAGTATCAGAGCAAGTCCAACCAATGTTGCTGCAAAAGTAACTGCAGGAGATACATGACCATTTGCAATATCAGGAGATACTGCGATACCGAGAGCTGACCCAAGCCGGCCGAATCCGATATTAATAGCCAGTGCAAGAGCTATCTCATATCCTTTAAACCACTTCACTATTGTGCGGGTAGCTACAACACAGGTTATTTCAAGACCCGAACCAAACATTATCCTTCCAACAACCATCATTATAAGCATGGTCTTATGGTCAGTCCCAAAATACCCGGCTGTTGCCATGGCAGAAATCATTCCGCCAACAGCTGCCAGACCGCCAAATACTAATCCTGCAAGCCTTATTCCCCATTTATCCAGAACGATACCTCCAACGATAATCATTCCGAACATATTGGCAATTGTCGTCAATCCTATCAACCTTCCGAATTCTTCGCTCGTAAACCCCATCTCCGACTCCATAAGCGATTTCAGACCTGAATAGAAATCCTGATACCAATAAGTCGCAAAAATCAATGCACTTAATAAAACTAATACAAACCACCTCATAGCAGTTGAATCGCGTAAAGTCTTCCTAACAGTTTCCATAATATCAGATTAGATAATAATTAATGATCGGTAAATGTAAAAAATAAATTGAATGTAACTCCTTATTAATGTAAGTTATCATGAACTAAACTCAGGCACAATTGTTAAAATGTATAAAATGACAGAGATACTCATACTATTAATAAAAAGATTTTCTGTTATTTTGCACGAGATTCAATAACCAATTTATTGCAGATAAAATGAAAAAGAGCATATTACTCATATTATTAACACTTGCTGCCATCTCAGCTAACTCTCAGAATACTACTACTTCAGAGAAATCAACCGTAAAATGGTTTACGATACAGGAAGCAGAAAAACTTTACACTCAATCGCCACGTCCTTTCTTTATTGATACTTATACCGACTGGTGCGGATGGTGTAAAAAAATGGATAAGGATACTTTCACTAATCCGGTTATTTCAGAAATCCTCAACAATAAATTTTATCCTGTAAAATTTGATGCTGAAGGTAAAGAAAGTGTTACTTTCCTTGGTCAGACTTTTATCAATGACGGGAAATATGGCAAAGCAAATCAACTGGCGGTTGCTTTGCTTAATGGGCAATTATCATACCCTACGGTTGTATTTCTTTTCCCGCAGAAAGATGGCAAACTGGCATCTGCACCCTTTCCTGGTTATAGAGAACCAAAAGATATGGAAGTATTACTGAGTTTTTTTGCTGAGAAGGCTTATGATACTCAGAAATTGGATGATTATCAGAAGAGTTTTACAGGGAAAGTAAAATAGCCGTTACTATTTCCCAATAAGATAATTCGATGGCAACTGAATCACCTCTCCGAACTGATAAATTAGTTTTCTAGAACTGAATAAAGTTTCATTACCCATATTGATTTTCAGATTCACAACATCAGGAACCCTGTAATACAATTTATCAAACTCAGTTGAACCTTTTTCTGTTGCTGTCTTATTTAATATTGTAAGGCTTTTCGTTTTTCTTTCAGGAATAAGTTCTGCAGAAACAGTTATTAAATCTTTCTTAGTGTTAGCAGTTGGACCAGTCAGTTCTGAAAATTGGAAAAAAGAGATTTGCTTTCCAATCATAGTTTTTTCTGGAATGATCTGATATGAGAATGTTCTTAATTCTTTCATAGTTTTACCGGAGAATAATTCGGTATAAGCCTTTTCAAGACGATTGATTTCATTAAGGGGCGCATCATTTTGAGGAAATACCGTTGCTTCGCCTGTCAGAATCAAATGCCTTCCATCTCTCAATTCCATTAGTCTCTTTGCAGCTTTCTCTGCAAGCTGATCAAGTGTATACACCTTTTTCTTTTCAACTATATAAGGTATCCTGATAAAGGAAGAATCAACTGCCACACGTTTATAAACTGTATCTTTCTGAGATTGAAAATATTCATCCGATCCGAAATCAAGGAAGCGGAACTTATTGATATTCTGATTTTTGGTTCCAGGCTTGTTTTCATCTGTAGAATTAAGAGCAGAATTTAAATCAAGTATAAGTCCTTCTCTTTTTAGTGCCAGAACATTGGTCTGAAAAAGTGAGCTGCTCTTTATAACATAAAACTCAGACGGATCGACTTCCTCTGTGTTGCTTACCGTAATATTATTAATAGACCATGATTCACTCCCGGTCTGAATAGCATCATTAATCCCTATCATATCACCAGCAAAGCGTGCATAAGGACCAGGTATTTTTACAGTCCTTTCCATTTGAACGTTAACCGTAAATACTGTTCTTGGAAGTCCATAAACAATACTTCCATCCCTTATCGAAACGGTATCCGAAAGAGGTGTTATTATAACATCCTTATTTGCAAATTTCTGTCCCGAAAAACAGGATGTTAGCAAAATAGTACTCAGGATAAATACCGATAATCTTATTGTTGGTTTCATATATTTCATGTTCAAAGTTCGAGATTCCATGTTCAAAGTTTAATGTTTTTGGCTTAAGGCATTCGGCGTATGACGTAAGGAACGTAGCTTTTTCACTTTTGTCTTTTTACTTTTATCTTTTGTCTTTAATTTTGTCTTTTGTCTTTAATATCTACCGTTGCTCCCTTAAGCCGTATTTTATTAAACGCCTTTCCGATACAATTAATTATATCAGATGCAATAATTGATTCAAAACATAATTCATCTGCGGCGATATCGCCCGCCAGTCCATGCAAATATACTCCGGTAACAGCGGCATTTTCAGGCGTATATCCCTGGGCAAGCAAAGATAATATTATTCCTGTAAGCACATCCCCGCTTCCTCCTTTTGCCATACCCGGGTTACCTGTACTATTAAACATTACCTTTCCTTCAGGAGTGGTAACAGATGTATGAGCCCCTTTAAGTACAACTATACAATTATTTTCCTTAGAGAATTCAATTTGTCTTTTCATTCTGTCAAAACCGGTATCAGTTTTTCCGGCTAACCTTTCAAATTCTTTAGGATGAGGAGTAAGGATTGTTCCTTCAGTCAAAAGTGAAAGCCATTCCTTATTCAAGGACAGAATGTTCAAAGCATCTGCATCAATTACCATCGGTTTTTTACATTCAGATAACAGACTGAAAAGTGCTATTTGAGATTTTGGTTCAGTACCTAAACCAGGACCTACTCCAACTGCACTAAAAATATCGGTTTTCCCAACTTCGGAGATCTGGTTTTCAGATTTATCCACTATGACCATTGCTTCCGGCAGGGAACTTTGTACTATTACACTACCGCTTGAAGGTATATGACATGTTATTAGCCCTATACCTGTTCTGAGGGCTGCTTCTGCCCCCATAACTGCAGCTCCCATCTTTCCTAATGAACCGGATACCAGTAAACCATGACCAAAGTTCCCCTTATGGTCAAACTGACTTCTTGTTTTAAGCAATGGAGCAATATCATTGTTTTCTATAAATACATAAGGAGAAACTGTACTGTTTATTACACCACTATTCAGTCCAATATTCAATACTTCCCAATTGCCTACATACTGAGCATTATCAGCAAACATAAAGGAGAGTTTTGGAAACTGAAAACTCAGCGTGAAATCTGCTTTAACTATGCTTTCATGATTATTAGCATTATTATCTTCTCCAAACAGGCCTGTAGGGATATCGATTGAAATTATTCTTGCACCACTTATGTTTATTATCCTTATTACCTCTGCCGGCAATCCTTCAACAGGGCGTGTAAGTCCTGAACCAAAGATTGCATCAATGATTATATCTTCTGAAGAGATCATCGGCAAATCGTCTGGACTTTTAATAGAATTTATTTGGACTTGTGTTTCTGTTTTTAACCGATGTCTGTTGAACTCCCATTCTGCTGAAGTTTTTTCAGTGAACTTAACATAAATAACTTTTACGATATACCTGTTTACAGAAAGCATCCTGGCCAGAGCAAGTCCATCGCCACCGTTATTTCCAGAACCAACGAATATTATAAATTTATTTGATCTGTCAAATCTGCTTTCTATCCACTTAAAAATCTCACCAGAAGCCCTTTCCATCAGGTCAATAGAAGATACAGGCTCATGCTTTATAGTATATTCATCGATATCTTTTATCTGATCGCAGCAGAAGATCTTCATCAGAAATACATTTATATATTACAAATTTACATTATTCATCGATTATTAAACCTGCAAACGCATGTAATGTTTAAAAATGCCTGAATTAACAGGTTTCTCCTTTCAAAAAGATTGATATATTTGTTTCTGACAAAGTTGTCTGAAAAGTCCTTTGTGCATCTTTGTGATATGGTCAATTTCTTTTTAAACAGCCACATTAATATAATTTGAAATTTAACAAAAAGACTAATCGATATGCTAAAGAATCATCCCAAAGGACTATTAGTAGCTTTCTTCTCAAATATGGGAGAGAGGTTTGGATTTTACACAATGATGGCAATTCTGGTACTTTTTCTTCAGGCAAAATTTGGATTATCGGCTGAGAAAGCCGGTGGCATTTACGCCTGGTTCTATTTCAGTATTTATGCCCTTGCCCTAATCGGAGGAATTCTGGCTGACGCTACGAGAAAATATAAATTGGTAATACTCGCCGGTATTATAATAATGTTTGCCGGATATATTATTATGGCTGTCCCTGGTATGACCCTTACAGTAACTATTATCGGCTTATTTACCATAGCACTTGGAAATGGATTATTCAAAGGCAACCTGCAGGCTGTTGTTGGTCAGATGTACGATGATCCAAAGTATTCTAAACTGCGGGATTCTGCCTATATGATCTTTTATATGGGTATAAATGTTGGTGCATTTTTTGCCCCTTTCGCTGCAACCGCAATGAGGAACTGGTGGCTAAAGACAAACGGATTCGCTCATGACGGAAGTCTTCCAGCACTTTGCCATCAATTAATTAATGGAACACTCAAAGAGACATCCACTCTTCAGATACTTGCGGATAAAGTAAGTCTTAGTGGTCCGGTAACAGATCTCAATGTATTTGCCTCAAAGTATTTGGAAGTATTCGCGAAAGGTTATAATTATGCTTTCGGAGTTGCTGCAGGAGCTATGGTAATATCTCTTTTGGTTTACATATTTTTCAATAAATTTTTACCTAATAAGGAGAAGAAGGTCTTAGAACTTTCAGAAAAAGTTGATTTCAAAATTATCCCACTCATTTCTGCGCTTGGGGCAATGTTTCTTACTGCATTTGGTTTACACTTCATTAAGCAGGTTGGATGGTCCTCTGGTTTTGCAATTGGTCTTTTTGCAGCATTCATTACATGGATTATTATGAGTGCAAAAAAAGAGGAGATGTCCAGAATAGTTGCTCTTGTACTTGTATTTATTGTAGTGGTATTTTTCTGGATGTCATTCCACCAAAATGGATTGACACTTACATTATATGCTAGGGATTATACAGCAAAACAGGTAATTCCATTTACAAACATCTTTTTTACGCTGCCATCACTCCTCGCTTTGGTTGGATCAATTGCTGGTCTTGTACTAATGTTAAGGAGCCAATCAAAAAGAAATATCAGAATAACAGGAGGGATACTTTTTGTAGTGACATTCTTCTTCACAACCTACCTGCTAAACGGATTCGATCCAACCGGAATATTTAAACTTCTGAAATTTATCACTCCGTTTAATAAGCAAAACGCAATCTCACCTGAGATATTTCAGTCATTTAATCCACTGTTCATCGTAGCCCTTACCTTTCCTGTCTTAGGCGTATTTACATGGTTAAGCTCAAGAGACTCTGAACCTTCAACTCCAAAAAAAATCGGGATAGGTATGATTATAGCAGCAATAGGTTTCGTTGTTGTCCTGATTTCTTCTATTGGATTATCGTCACCACTGACACTTCAAGGTACACCAATTGAAGAGTCAGCAAGAATATCTACATATTGGCTAATAAGCAGTTATCTAATCTTAACAGTAGCCGAATTATTTCTCAGTCCAATGGGTCTTTCATTTGTCTCTAAAGTTGCTCCTTCCAGGTTCCAGGGTCTTATGCAAGGTGGATGGCTTCTTGCCACAGCAATTGGCAACAAACTTCTTTTTGTGGGAACTTTATTATGGGATAAAGTTGATTTATGGAAGTTATGGCTCGTATTTATCGTTTGCTGCCTGACATCAGCTGCTTTTATCTTTTCGATTCTTAAGAGGCTTGAAAAAGAAGGCCAAGGCTGAAAAGACGGAAGACGGAAGACGGAAGACGGAAGTTGGAAATATTTTTTTCTTCGGACTTCGGTCTTCTAACTTCTGACTTTTTCACTCATTTTAATTAATATTTGTAATCTAACATTACCTTTTGCCGTAAATTTGCTATTTTTGCAATTCAAAATAATGCATCTTCAGAGATGCATTTTTACATAATTAGGAGTAATGAAAGTCTTGAAATTTGGCGGAACATCAATTGGGTCACCTGAACGCATAAGAGGAGTAAAAAAAATTATTGAATCTCAACGATCTAATTGTGTGGTTGTTGTGTCCGCATTCCAGGGAATAACAGATGAACTTAAAAATATTAGTGAACTTGCTTCCTCAAGAAATGATGATTACATAACTCTTCTAGACAAAATTATACTCAAGCACATCGAGTTTACAAAACAGCTATTATCCGCGAATAAACAGGTCGTTATCCTTGAAAATATTAATAAGATCTTCAAAGATCTGCTTGAAACTCTCAAAGGGATCTACCTTGTACGTGAATTAAGCAGGCATTCTCTCGATCAGGTGCTAAGTACAGGAGAAATCCTTTCATCTTTGATAATAAGTAACTTAATTGAGAATAGCATTCTGATTGACTCCAGAAAAATTATCAAAACAGACAGTAATTTCGGATATGCAAACGTCGATTTTTCACTTACAGACAGTAACATAAAAGAGTCGATAACTGAAACAAATAAATATACTATTGTCCCGGGGTTCATAGCCAGCAATATACTTGGAGAAACTACCACACTGGGAAGAGGCGGGTCTGACTACACAGCTGCAATTATTGCTGCAGCAATTGAAGCTGAGGTTCTGGAGATATGGACTGATGTTGACGGGTTTATGACGGCCGATCCTAAAAAAGTTGAAAAGGCTTACGCAATTGAATGTCTTACATATTCTGAGGCTATTGAATTATCACACTTTGGCGCAAAAGTTATCTATACTCCTACCCTGCGTCCTGTATACAAAAAAAACATTCCTATACTTGTCCTTAACACTTTCAATCCGGAAGCAAAAGGAACAATAATCAGCAATAATTCTTCAAATTGTAATAAAAGTCCTATAAAAGGTATTTCATCAATTGATCACATTGATCTTATTACGTTGCAGGGAACAGGTATGGTTGGTGTCACAGGCACATCGATGCGACTGTTTGGAGCGCTGGCCGCCAATAGTATAAACATAATACTCATAACCCAGGCATCATCCGAGTATTCAATAACTTTTGCAGTCAGTCCCTCTGATTCGGTTCTTGCAGCAGATGCAATACTAAAGGAATTCAAAAATGAGATTGATCTTAATAATGAATTAAAGATACTTGTTGAAAAGAACCTGTCAATCATAGCAATTGTGGGTGAGAAAATGAAAAACACTCCGGGCATATCAGCAACTCTTTTCAAGGCTCTCGGAAGAAATGGAATAAATGTGATTGCCACGGCACAGGGTTCCTCAGAACTAAATATTTCAGTTGTAACTAAAAATGAGAATCTGAAGAAAGCTCTGAATGTGATTCATGATGGTTTTTTCCTCTCCCGTTACAAGGAAATGTATCTCTTTGTTGCAGGAACAGGATTGGTTGGCAAAAGCCTGCTGAAACAGATTCAAAATCAGTCTTCGGCTCTATTGTCTGAGCATAATCTCAAAGTTAATCTTATAGGAGTTTCTGATTCAAAGAAAATGCTCATCGATAAAAAAGGTATTTCATTTGAGAATTATAAGGACACTCTTAGTACATCTGGAGAAAAAGCTGATATTTCTTCCTTCATCCAACAGATGGCAAAACTTAACCTGAGGAATGCCGTATTCATAGATTGTACAGCTGATGAAAATGTAGCTTCCAGGTATGGAGATATTCTTTCGCACTATGTTTCTATTGTAGCTGCAAATAAAATTGCATGCTCTTCGTCGTACACATATTATCAACAACTTAAATCCATAGCAAATGAAAGTGGAGTAAGATTCATGTATGAGACAACAGTAGGGGCAGGATTACCGATTATCAAAACTATAAGTGATCTTGTGGTAAGCGGCGACAAAGTTTTAAAAATTGAAGCTGTTCTGTCAGGAACAATGAATTTCATATTTAATGAACTCGGGCCTGAAATGCCACTAAGCAAAGCAATAAGAAAAGCAAGGGAAAAAGGCTATTCAGAACCTGATCCTCGTGTTGATTTAAGCGGTACTGATGTAGTCAGAAAAATACTTATACTGGCACGTGAAGCAGGTTATAGTATTGAAAAAGAGGATGTAATTGTGAATAAATTTCTTCCTGATGAGTGTTTTAAAGGCGACATAAATAATTTTTTTGAAAAGGTCAAAGAATATGATGACGAATTCGAAAGTAAAAGGAAAGAACTAGTAAAACAGAATAAAAAGTGGAGATTTTTTGCAACACTCGAAAACGGAAAAGCAAGGGTTGAACTCCTTACAATAGGTGCAGAGCATCCCTCATTTAACCTTGAAGGAAGCAATAACATTATTCTCCTGACTACCAATAGATACCACGAACTGCCAATGGTTATCAAAGGTTATGGAGCAGGGGCTGAAGTTACTGCGGCAGGGGTGTTTGCGGACCTTATGAGGGTGGTGAATGTTTGAACAAACGAATTAAGAATTGAAAACCGGTACTATAAAATATTATTCCACTAACGGAAGATCACCGGAAGTCAGCTTTCAGGAAGCTCTTTTAAAAGGTCTTGCTCCGGATGGCGGATTATATATGCCTGATTCATATCCTCATTTTACAAAAGATGAACTTGAAAGTTTTTCGGAAAAGGCGTATCATGAATTAGCGTTTACAGTTCTTAATAAGCTGATTGGGAATGAGATTGAAGAGAGCGATCTCCGAAAACTTTGTTGTGACGCCTATAACTTTGAGGTGCCGATAGAAAAAGTATACAGTCGTAAATATATTCTGCACCTGGATCAGGGCCCGACAGCATCATTTAAGGATTTTGCTGCAAGAATTATGAGCAGATTGATGCAGCAATACTTATCTCTTAACGATCAGCATATTACGATTCTTACTGCCACATCAGGAGACACCGGGAGTGCTGTAGCCAGTGCTTTTTACGGGCTTAAAAATATAAATGTGATTATCTTATTCCCTGCAAATGAAGTTACCTCAATGCAAAGGAAACAGATGACTACTCTGCATGACAATATTAAGGTTGTTGCAATAGATGGAAAGTTCGATGATTGCCAGAGACTTGTTAAAATGGCCTTTCTTGACCCGTCTCTTTCAGGCTTACATCTTTCTTCTGCAAATTCAATCAATATCGGCAGGTTGCTCCCGCAATCGGTTTACTATTTCTATGCATGGTCAAAACTCTCCGGTGGAATTAAAGATAAGGCTATATTCAGTGTGCCGTCAGGAAATTTCGGAAACCTTATGGGAGGACTTATCGCAGGTAAAATGGGTCTTCCCTATAAGCAATTTATTATTGCAACAAATGAAAATGATGAGGTACCGGAATTTTTACGGAGTGAAATATATAAGTCAATAATACCTTCAAAGAATTGCATTTCGAGTGCAATGAATGTTGGAAACCCGAGTAACCTTGCAAGAATTGTCGCCATGTATGGAGGAACAATGGATGAAAAAGGTAATATTTCCGTGCCTCCTGATTTTCAAAAAATGCGCGAAGATCTTTTCGCAATAAGTGTATCAGATGATGATACCAGGATGACAATAGCTGAATCTTTCAAAAAATATGATATTTTACTTGAACCGCATGGAGCAATTGCCTGGTACGGAATAAAGGAATACTGCCGGGTAAATAAAAGTGACATTTCAGAGAAGCAGCTTTGTATATCAATTGAGACAGCACATCCTGCAAAATTTTCGGAAGAGGTTCAGCTTATCCTTAATCAAAATCCTGCCATCCCTGCATCACTAATCGGAATTGAAGAAAAGTCAGAATACTTTTTTTCATTGAAAAACAGTTACAATTTGCTGAAGGAATTTTTAATTAATGATAATAATTTATAAACTTAGCGATCCTTTGTGTATTCCTTTGAGTTAAACACTAAGTAACACAAAGAAAAACAAGATATTAAAACATAAGAAAGAATATAAAATTAAAAATCATTTTAGGAATAATTCCAAAGTATGTATATAGTTTGTTCGGATCTTGAAGGCGTATTTGTACCGGAAATATGGATAAATGTTTCAAAAATAACAGGTATCGATGAGCTTAAACTCACAACCCGTGATATTAGTGACTATAACGTTCTCATGAGAGGAAGACTGAACCTTTTGCAAAAATATGGTCTTAAATTACATGATATCCAAAAAGTTATTTCACTTCTTAAACCATTGCCCGGAGCATTGGAATTTATTGAATGGATCCGTGAAAAAATGCAGTTTATAGTTGTTTCAGATACTTTTATTGAATTTGCTGATCCGATCATAAAGCAGTTGGGCAGACCAACCTTATTATGCCACCACCTTTCGGTCGATCATGAAGGTAATATAACAAATTATGTCCTTAGGCAGGATAATGCTAAAAAAGAGGTTGTTGAAGCCCTTCAGGGTCTTAACTATAAAGTAATTGCAATCGGTGATTCCTACAACGATATTGCCATGCTAAAAAAAGCTGATTTTGGAATATTATTTAATCCTCCGCAAAATGTAATTGACGAAAACCCGGGCATAAAGGTCGTTGAGTCATACAGGGAGATAAAATCAATAATCTCAAAACTTATTCACGAAGAGCAACAAAAAGATTCTGAAACAAGTGATTGATTCTCCAATAATTTCATATTTTTACTGCCGCTCAATAACACTAATTTAACCTGGCAAATATGAAATTACCGCCCTCCTCCAAAAATTGGTTGACAATAATTGGTTCTATTATTGCCAGTGTCAATCTGGCCCTGATCATACTGTTATTTATCATCTCCACAATTTTCAATAAAAGCAATACTAACCTTGGATTGTTTATTTATATCATCCTTCCCGGGTTTATGATTATGGGATTGTTGCTGGTCCCTGTTGGTATGTTTCGGGAAAGAAGCAGGTTACGTAAAAGTGTCACTCATGAAGCAAGATTCCCCCGCATTGATTTAAATGATCCAAGACACAGAAATGCATTTATCATATTTACCATAACCACAATCGTTGTACTTTTTCTATCAACCATGGGCAGTTTTGAAGCTTACCACATGACCGAATCGGTTGAGTTTTGCGGTACTCTTTGCCATCAGGTGATGGAACCTGAACATACTGCATTTCAAAATTCTCCTCATGCAAATGTTGCTTGTGTGGAATGTCATGTAGGATCAGGAGCTTCGTGGTATATCAAATCTAAAATATCTGGATTGCATCAGGTATGGGCAGTGATGACAAAATCATACCCTACTCCTATTGAAACTCCACTTCACGATCTTCGTCCTGCAAGAGAAACCTGTGAGAAATGCCATTGGCCGCAAAAATTTTATGCCCGCTCTCTCTGGACAAAAAAATATTTTCTTGCCGACTCTTTGAACACTGAATGGGATGTGATGCTTCAGATGAAAACAGGTCCTGAATTCAGCGGAATGGGTCTTAAGGAAGGAATTCACTGGCATATTAACCCTGCAGTAAATATTGAATATATTTCAGAAAATGATAAACGCGAAAGTATTTCTTATGTAAAATACACAAATAAAACCACCGGAGAAGTAACTGTTTACAGAAGTGAAAAGAATCCTGTTTCAGATAGTTTAATTTCTGCATCTACTCCCCGGACAATGGATTGTATTGATTGTCATAACCGTCCTTCGCACAACTATAAATCTCCAACTGTCTATTTTGATAAAGCCATGACCTCCGGTGAAATTTCAAAAGATATTCCGTTCTTCAAAAAAGTCACCATGGGAATATTAACCGGTGCATTTACCGATAAGGATACTGCATTCATAAAAATTGAAGCTGGCATTTCAGACTACTACAAAAAAGACTACGCTGATTATTATTCTAAAAATACTACCATTATAAATAATTCGATAGCATTTATAAAGAAAGAATTCAGTCAGAATAACTTCCCTAAAATGAAAGTTACTTATGACCGTTATCCCGAGCATATAGGACATCTTGAATCAGATGGTTGCTTCAGATGCCACAACGGATCATTCAAAGCAGATAACGGACGTGTAATATCTCATGATTGCAACCTTTGCCACACTATTGTAGGACAAGGGAAAGAAGGTGCAATCCAATATTCTAGTATCAGGGAAAACCTTGAGTTCCAGCATCCTGTAGATATAGGAACTACCTGGAAAGATAACAATTGTTCAGAATGTCATAAGTTTCTCTATTAGGCGTAAATAGTATGGCTTAGAAGTTATTTCAGGATTTCCGAAGCATACCTGTCTGCATCTTCAGTCTGATCTTTCGATAATCCGGCAATAATAACTATAAGTTTATCCTTCCAAGCAAGGAAAATAGTTCCATTGTACCCGTCTTTTATCATATACCTTCCGGTTTCTGACTCTATAGGATCCATCCCTGTTGAAGTAATATAAGCATTAACAGTTTTTTTCACCTCTTCACTGTTACTATTTTGCATTATATAGATCGAAAAATTATCACTGCCAATCTGATAAGCTCCTTTGTAAGCTTTATTTAAAAATTTATGACCCAGAACGCTTTCATTTATATAGGTCTCCTCATTAATTTTTTTCCCTGTTTCAGGGAATTGGGAAAGCACTGCAGGCATTTTTGAATCTCCTTCCAGCATATTTGAAACTTTAAGTGCAAGAGATTCTGCGGATTGAAGAACTTTTTCAATTTTTGAATAGGTCCTGATCTTCACATAATAATTTCCTTTAAAAAAATTAATTGCTCCGTCGGCTATATAACCCTGCGCACCCAGATTCATAAATCTGAATGAAGGCGATCTTTCAGTTGAGTAGATCCCAAAAGCCATTATGTTATCACTGAGGCGGTATATTTCGAGTTTTATAACAATTTTCCCCTTTTTATATTCAATAACATGAAGATTGACAAAACCGTAAGCCAGATAGGTATCAGCTGCACCGTTAATAAAATCCCAAAGCTTATCAGGTCCGTAGACCGGGTAGTTTGACACCTTTTTATAACCCGAAAGTTCAGGAAAGGCAAATTGCTGTGCCACAGCTGATCCGGACAAAGTTAACAGCAAAAATCCAACAATAATCTTATTTCTCATAATTGTAGAATTAATTTATACGATTGAATTGATTTTCTTCGTTTACCCCGGCCCCAAGGGGAGCGAAGAAAATCAATTCAATCTAAGAAAGGAAATCAGCAGGAACATTTACCAGTCTGGAGATATCTGCAATTTTCCCCTTAATATCGAAGTTCTTTGTACAATTGACTTTACAGGTGTTACAATCTTTGCATGGATTATCATTAGTACCCAATTCTCCAAGCAATGAATACGCCATTGCCGGATTTGAATAACCATAAGCGTACATGTATGCTCTCATGAGATCGGGAACAGGAAGATTCAACGGACAAGCTGAAAGGCATTTAGCACATCCGGTACAATAAAGACCAGTCTCTGACCGGGCTAAAATCAGATCTTTCTTTTCACTATCAGTTATTGAGATGTCAGACAGAAGCTTAACATTAAGATCAAGCTGATCAAAGTCTGTCATCCCTGGAATTGTAGTATGAACATCGGGATTTGATAATACCCATTTCAAAGCTGCTGTAGAATTAATGGGTTTTGTTTTTTCTTTATCAAGAAATCCTCCGCCAGCCAATGTTTTCATTGCAACAATACCTATTCCTGCATTATTTGCCTTTTTAACGGCACTGTTAAGTTCATTTATGTAGGTCTGCTTAAAATTATACGATGTAAGGATTACATCCCAGGTATCGAGTGAAGCGGCAGCATCTATTACAACAGATTCATTAATATGGGTTGAGAAACCCATGAATCTGATCTTGCCTTCTTTCTTCAGCTTTTTTACTGCATTTACAATAGGTTTGTATTCGAGCATTTCCGGACTTCTCACATCATGAACATATAAAATATCAACATAATCCAGCTTTAGTCTGGTAAGGCTGGTATTGAATTTCGCAAGAAAATCTTCGGCGGTTGTCTGATCGGATGGTTTTCCTAACTTGTCAGTACCGATTGGCTTTACTTTTGTAGCCAGAAAAAAAGAATTCCTGGGATAATCCTTAAGTAGATTTCCCAGCATAGTTTCGTTATTGCCATTCTGGTATCCATTGGCAGTGTCAAAAAGTTTAATTCCTTTTTCGTAAGCTGCTTTGCAAAGATTAGGGTTATCGGCTCTCATAACTCCAAAACTGATTACCGGAACCTTCATACCTGTTTTACCAAGGGTTCTGTATATTATCCCCTCTTGTTGTTCATCTGACCGTGCCGAAATAAAGGAAGGCGATAAAGCCACAATACCTGCTGCCCCGGCTATTCCAGTTCTTAGAAACCCTCTTCTGTTTATGTTATTCATAATATATTCCGCTATTTTAAATTTCTTATTCGTACATCAATACCACTATTCTTTAAAAGTTCGGTAATCTTCCCTGTGTTCGTTTCACCAAAATGGTAAGGATATAAAATTTTAGGTTTAAAAGCAAGAGCTGCATCAGCAACCATTTCCGGGGTCATAGTATAAGGAAGATTCATCGGAAGAAATGCAACGTCAATATTACGGAGAGCTTTCATTTCGGGAGTATTTTCTGTGTCACCTGCAACATAGATCCTTTTTCCTCCTATAGTCAGAATATATCCCAGCCCAACACCTTTGGGATGAAATGGTTTCCCCGGGGCCATTTCATTAACAATATTATAAGCTGGTACCGCTTCAATTACTATATCGTTTATTTCCTGTCTGTCTCCGGCTTTCATTGCCATAGCCCATGATACTTTGGAAAGGGAATTTTCATTACAGAACATTAGGGTCCCCTCTTTCTTCAGATCATTAATCAGGCTAACATCAAGGTGGTCGCCATGTTCATGAGTAACCAGGATAATATCTGCTTTAGGTCGGAATTCGTAACTGCCAGAACTTCTGACAGGATCAATGTAAATAGCAAAACCATTTATCCTGAACATTAAAGACCCGTGTCCTATGAAGTACAGGTCGACATTGCCGGCAGATGTACTGATCTTATCATATTCGGGAACATCCTGAGAGTAGCTTTTAATGGTCATTGTAAAAACAGTTAAGAGTAAAAAATATCTTATAAACCCGGGGAAACAGCATTTGTCCATATATATTTTTATTAAAAATTGATAAATACAATTAATTAACCTGTAAAATTCAAGCACAAAAATACGAATTATATACTTTAATCAAATTTATTAAGGGTACAATCAATCTTTATTGAAGTTTTTAATAACTTGCAGCCGGATTTTAGGTTATGGTGTTAATTAATTAACATTGATGCGTTTAGGGATAAATAAACAGGCTATTTATTTAGCAGTTTTTTTGCTTTTTACTGCATCGGCAGGCGGACAGACAGGAAAAAGCGTCAAATACCAATTCACTGGTAATTTGCAGGCAAATGACGTCATAAACGGGAGCAATTCATTAATCATAAACTATTCAATATCAGAATTTAGCATTGATAATATTGTTAATGATCATGGTTCCTTTTACCGTATATCAATACCAGGACACACTCCTACCTCCATTGCAGGAAAGCCGGAATTGCCTGTATACAGCCGTTTGATCACAATTCCTTTTGGAGCTGAATGCAAGATTAAAGTCTCAGAAGTTACCTCCACCAGAATAAATCCCTCAAAGGAAAAAATTACCGGAGTTCTTTTCCCCAGACAAGAGAGCGAAACAAAAACGGTTCAACAAAATAAACCTGCCTTTCTGAAAGATAAAGTCATTTATTCAACCAGGGGAATTATAAATTCTGACACAGTTACCATCGAATCAATCGGAACTGTAAGAAATAAAAGACTGGCTAGTGTCCATATTTATCCAATCAGGTATAATCCAAAATCGAATGTTCTGGAGGTTATTACATCAATGAAAATCGAGATTACATTTGCATATTCCGATAAAATTTCATCAAAATCACTATTACCTGAAACGAGACTTTTTAATGAATCACCCGGAAAGAGTGTACTAAATTACAATTCATCTGATCTGATTCCCGGTTATACAGAACAACCTGTTCAGATGGTAATAATTACTGACACTGCTTTCAAAAAACAGCTTGAACCTTTTATCAGATGGAAAACACAGAAAGGTTATAAACTCAGAGTGCTCTATAAAGCCACCGGCCTGGCAGGAAACACGTATATTCAACTTAAGGATACTCTTACTAAAATTTATAATGCAGCTACCCTGACTGACCCTGCTCCTGAGTACCTTTTAATTATCGGAGACACTAAAAGGATTCCTTATTACGGGACCGGAAATATTACTGACATGTACTATGGGGAATTTACCGGGAATGGCGATTACATACCTGAAATGTTTATAGGAAGGTTACCTGTAGCCGACACTTCAGAATTGAAAACTGTTGTAAGTAAAATAATCCAGTACGAAAAGTTTCAATTTGCAGATACAAATAAATTCTATAAAGCTGCATCAGTTGTTGCCGGTTATGATGGAGGATATGCAAGTTATATGAACGGACAGGTTAAATATGCCGTCTCAAATTATCTGAATACTACAAATAAAATAACAGGCAATCCTTTTTATTATTTTAGTAATTTATCTGCTTCAGGTGCGCTTTCAGCCAGGAATGATTCAATTATTAAAATGATAAATAAAGGTGTCTCATTCATAAACTATACCGGACATGGAGATGCATACAGCTGGCTGAATTTAGATTTTACGATGGATACTGCAAAAATAAAAAACATAAACATGTATCCTCTTGTAATAAGTAATGCATGCCAGACAGCCAAATTCAGCGCTCCGACATCATTGGGGAACAGGATGGTACTTACTGCAGATAAAGGAGCAATAGGATTTATCGGTTGCTCAAACGACTCATATTGGGATGAGGATTTTTATTGGTCCGTCGGAGCATGTACCCCATCTGCTAACCCTACGTATCTGACTACCGGACCAGGAGCTTTCGACAGGTTATTTCATACCCACAATGAATCTGCTTCAAACTGGTACTTCACTATGGGACAAATAAATTATGCCGGGAATCTTGCTGTAAGTGAAAGTACTACATCGTGGAAGAAATATTACTGGGAGACTTATAATGTGATAGGTGATCCCAGTGTAATTCCTATACTGGGAACACCTGATCATTTCAATGTTTCATTACCTGATACTCTGCCAAACGGAATTAAAACACTTTCCCTGAATGTTGACCCGTTTGCGTATGTTGGGGTATCTCATTTTGATAAACTATGGGACGCCTCATACTCAAGTCCATCAGGCTCTGTTATGCTTAATATGCCAGGAACATCGAACGACTCATGCCTGGTAGTAATAACCGGTCAGAATAAAGTTCCGGTAATAAAGACAATCCGCATAACAAATTTTACAAAGGAATATATTAATCTTACTTCGACAAGCATAAATGACAGTCAGGGGAACGGAAACGGGCTGGCTGACTTTGGAGAAAAGTTTTATTTGAAACTGAAGATAAATAATCTTGGCTTAACAGGAAGCACCGGTCTTTATGCCAGGATATCTTCAACTTCAAATCTGGCAACTGTAACCAGGGATTCGATATATATAGGTACCCTTGCAGCACAGTCAGAAATTATTGTATCGGAGGGCCTTGGCATAACTATTTCCGGAAATGCTCCTGATATGGAAAGAATCACTCTCAATCTTACACTGAAAGATGATAAATCAACGAAAAACTATCCAATTGATATTATTGTTCATGCACCTGATCTTCAGATTATCAATTGTATAATTGATGATTCAGCGCTGGGAAATGGAAATTTCATTGCCGATCCGGGTGAAACTTTCAACCTGATATTCAAGGTTCGCAACCAGGGTAGCAGCAATATCTCAGGTCTGTTCAGAATAGAAAATATAAGTCCTGTTGATGGGCTGTCCATTCCAGACCCTCGTCCAAAATCGTGCACTCTTAATTTCGGTCAGATAACCGACGTACCTATCACAGTGAAATTACCTGATTTAGTTTTATTAGGAAGTACTATTTCAGTTTCCTCTACACTCGACTGTAGTCCTTTCATAAACCCATTAAACAAGTCATTTTCTTTCAGGGTTGGAAGAATAAGGGAGAGTTTTGAAGCATCATCCTTTAATATTTTTCCGTGGATAAATATCAGTTCAATCCCATGGACAATTTCCGGGACTGTTTCATATGATGGAAATATTTCTGCCAAATCAGGCACTATCTCCGATAGCAGGACTACTACAATGATGATAAGAAACTTCTATACTACTGCAGATTCGATTAAGTTCTTTTATAAAGTTTCATCGGAATTAAACTATGATTTCTTCTCGTTTAAACTTAATGGTACTGAAATATTCAGGAAATCGGGAGAAGTAGACTGGACACAAAAAGTTATAGCTGTTCCTCCCGGGCTGAATAAAATGGAATGGATCTATTCCAAAGATGGAAATAAATCCATTGGTTCAGATTGCGCATGGGTAGACATGATAGATTTTGCTAACTCATCTGCGGTCAGTTACATACAAAAAGACCTTCAGATGGCCAGAATTATTACTCCTGTTCAGAAAGATAAGTATGGACAGGGAACTGTTACCGTAAAAGTTCTTAATCTGGGCAAAAATGTTCTGAACAGCTTTAATCTTGCGTACGAAATAAACAACCATATTCCGGTAAAACAAAAGTTCGACAATCAGCAGCTAATGCCATTCGGAGATACAGCCACCGTTTCGTTTACTACAAAAGCTGATCTTTCGAAATACGGAATATACAATATCGTTGCCTATGGATATGACAACAACGATGATTATCTTTTGAATGATACCTTGCAGGTAAAGATCGAAAATACTGAAATTCACGATTCATTAGGAATATATCCGAATCCGTTCTCAGATCAGTTTACTGTTTATATAGACTCCAGGACAAATGATAGAGTTGAGATATCAGTTACAAACATTTCCGGAGTAAAATTGTATAGCGCTGAGAGGAGCATAGTTATTGGGAAGAATGCTCTGGTCATATCTGATATAAGATTATTCCCTGCTCTGTATTATGTTAGCATAAAGGGAACTTTAGTAAATAAAACGATACCTCTTCTGAAAGTCAATAAATAAAGCCAATCAAATAAAATCATTTATTATGCATACTCCAAATCCGACTCGTGATGACGCTTTCGCTTTGTTTAAAAAATACAACAATTCTGAGAGCCTTTTGAAGCACGCACTTTCAGTTGAGGCTGTAATGCGGTATATGGCCCGGAAATCAGGAGAAGACGAGGAGAAGTGGGGAATTATAGGATTAATTCACGATCTGGACTATGAAAAGTATCCTGAACAGCATTGTACAATGACAGAAAAGATCTTAAGAGAAAACGGTTGGCCCGAAGAATATATAAGGGCAGTACTGAGCCATGGCTGGGGTCTGGCTTCCGATGTCGAACCAATTTCTCTGCTTGAAAAAACAATCTATGCCATTGATGAACTAACCGGTCTGGTTGCAACAAGTGCTCTTGTAAGACCTTCGAAAAGCGTATTGGACATGGAAGCAAGATCGGTAAAGAAAAAATGGAACGACAAAAAATTTGCGGCAGGAGTCGACAGGTCTGTTATTGAAAAAGGAGCTGCCATGCTTGGAGTCAGTATTGATGATCTGATAACCGATTGTATTATGGGAATGAGGACAGTAGCAGGAGAAATAGGGCTTAAGGGATCAATTGGAATCAATTAAAAGAAGAGGCTGCTTTTTCAAACAGCCTCTTCTTAAAATATTCAGAGTATTCTTATAATACTTTTAGTTTTATATTTCTGAACCATACATCATTGCCATGATCCTGAAGTCCGATATAACCCTCTTTAGCTGTATTAAGAAACATTGACCAGTCTTTGAATTTTGAAGCGGAAACCATTTTCTTCCAGGCATCAGTCCAAAGATGGAATTCAACAACATTTGCTCCATTTGATGAAAAGACTACTGTTCCCTGATAAACAAGAATATGAACATGGTTCCATTCACCTGCCGGTTTAGTGTTTTGTGGTTTTGCAGGGATCAGGTCGTAAAGTGAACCTGCCATACGGTTACCATCAACACCCAGCTTTGCATCAGGATGTTTATCATTATCAAGAATCTGCATTTCCGGAGCTGATTCATAGATAGGTACACTATCGACTTCCTGAGCCAGAATAAAGATACCACTGTTACCACCTTCTGAAATCTTCCATTCCAGATCAAGTTCGAAATTGCTTAATTTCTTATCATAGATAACATCACCACCTAATCCGGCTTCTCCATTTCCTGAAGCCAGGCAATGAAGTGTACCATCAACAACCTCCCACCCTTTTTCAGGGAAAGCCGGTTTATTGTAACCACGCCATCCGGTGGCGGTTTTACCATCAAATATGGAAACAAAACCATCATCCTTTTTTGCGTTACCTTTTGATCCGCATGATGTTGCAAGTCCGAGAACAAGAACACATGATAAAATAATGTTAACTAGCTTCATATTCAGTTTAAAAATTAAAAATTAAAAATTAAAAAAAGACAGAGGCGAAAAGCCTCTGTCCTTTGTGAATTACATAGGCATATCAGGTAATGTATAACCTTTGCGATAAGTATGTTTAACCATTTCAGCAGCAAACTGTTTTGCGTTCATTGGTTCGGTCCATTTTTTGTCAAATCTTGGATCGCCATCGGTTATTGTAAAGTTATCTGCAATACAGATTTTTACCATTTCAGCATCGGTGATATTTGTAAATTCCATTTTCTCACCATTCCATTCAAGTTCCTTGTTAAGACCCTGAAGTCTGACAGCAAGAACACCCATAACAACCATTTCGTTAAATGGTCCGGCTTCTGAGAAGTCGGATTTTGATTTAACACGTGTATCGGCATTTTCTTTACAGGCACGAACCCAATCCATTTCATGACCACCCTGCATTGCTTTATCAATTCTTCTCTCTGTCTTAGGAACAACTGGTTTTCTTCCTGAAAGTAACCAGGGATTAACACCATAACATCCGCATATAAGAGAATCTTTAGATCCGTGAAATATAACTCCACCTCCACTGTCATTCATGTTTTTACCTGCCGGCCAACCTGCTGGTTTAGCTGGTTCCAGACCACCATCATACCAGGTAACATCAACCTGAGGGTATTTAATTTTTGCACCTTTGGGAGCAATTCTTTCAGGATAGGTAAGATGTACAATCTGTGCGTTTGGAGCGCAATCAGTTAATAAAAGTGTAGAACTACCCTGAGCTTTTATAGGATACTGTAATTTAAGACTTTTGAATACCGGATGCATAATATGGCAAGCCATGTCGCCAAGAGCACCTGTACCAAAATCCCACCAGCCTCTCCAGTTCCATGGAGTGTACAGACTATTATATGGTCGCATTTTAGTTGGACCTATAAAAAGATCCCAGTTAAGTGTATCAGGAACCCACTCACCTTTAGGAACGTTTTGTCCCTGAGGCCATATTGGACGATCAGTAAAAGCTTCAACTTTTCTTACTTCACCGATTTCACCATTCTGAATCCATTCGATAGTTTGATTAACACCTTCTCCTGAAGAACCCTGGTTACCCATCTGAGTTGCAACTTTGTATTTTGCAGCAAGTTTGGTAAGTAATCTTGATTCGTAAACTGAGTGAGTAAGAGGTTTTTGTACATATGTATGCTTACCCATTATAATCGCATTTGATGCAGCGACGCAATGTGAATGGTCAGCTGTTGCAACAATAACAGCATCAATCGATTTTCCCATTTCATCATACATCTTTCGCCAGTCCCAATATGCTTTTGCATCGGGATTTGCAGCAAATACTTTTTTCGCATAACCCCAGTCAACATCGCAAAGAGCGACGATGTTCTCTGTAGGTTTAACGTTTTTCAGGTTTGAATTACCCATACCACCAATACCAACAACAGCTATATTCAGCTTATCGCTGGGAGCAGGAGTTTTACGGCCAAGACCGCTAACTACTTTACTCGGAAGTATTGTAAGACCTGCAGCAACAGCACCAGTTGTTCCAAGAAAGTTCCGGCGTGTCATGTGTTTTGAATTTTCTTTCATTGTCAGGTAGATTAAAATTTATTATTGATCGTTAAAAATAATAATTTAATAATTAAGTCTGGCATATAGTAAGCCAAATTTAACAGTTTATAACATTTGGAGAACATTATAATTCCCTTATCCAAATATTTCGATATGCAACAGGATTACCATGGTCCTGAAGAAGCAGGCTTAACGGGCCATGTTTTTTAATTGTATACTCAGGGACACCGATATACTGTGTTGGCCCTCTCAGGCTTACATTATTCTGAACCAATACTCCGTTCTGTAATACAGTAACCCTAGGAGGTGTTTTGAAGACTAATGAATCTGTACCAAATGTTGGAGCAGTGTAAATTATATCATATGTCTGCCATTCGCCGGGTTTTCTGCAGGTATTCACCAAAGGAGGATGTTGCTTATAGAGTGCTCCGGCTTGTCCGTTACGGTATGTTCTGTTATCATAACTATCAAGCACCTGAACCTCATAAAGTTCCTGAAGAAAAACTCCGCTATTGCCTCTCCCCTGGCTCGTTCCGGAAACCGCGGATGGCGTCTTCCATTCTATATGCAATTGAAAATCACTGAATACACGTTTCGATTTAATATACCCTGATCCTCTTGTTGAAATCATTGCACCATCTTTAACTGTCCAGATTGTTGGTTTCCCATCAACCCCTGTCCACTCTTTATTGATATCAGAACCATCAAAAAGGATTATAGCATCAGATGGAGCATCAGAATTGGCTGCACCGGGCTGGATTATTTTTATTTCAGGTTCCCATACTTCTGTCATGCCGGGGGTCATCTTCTCAAGCTCAGGAAACTTCGTTGCAGCAGGCTTAGCTGTTGGCTGAACCTGTCCGAAACCGCTGACAAAAGAGAACAACACTAAGCTGATAATCATCAATTTTTTCATAATTGTATTAATTAGTTTTATTTAAGTAAGTATATATATTTAATAATCAAGCAATTAAACTGATACATCTTGATATTTTTGTATCTCATTTTCAATGTGTCCCAATCTAATTGAATTGACTCATAAAAATAATTAATTTTCTTTAAGGAGATGAATAATTTGGGCAATTAAATTGACTATTGCCAGTATTCTGAAAAAAAGATAAATTGCCGGAAATAATTAGAAATGGATATTAAGTATTTTTCGCTGAGTTCAGTTGAAAACAGCAGAATTGTAAATATAATCCGGATCGTATTCGGAATCATTTGTATTGCAGTTGCTGTATTCTGGATAAGCTTCAATGTAAGACTGTTAAAGACTGATGGGACTCTCTGGATTACGATTCTATTCCTTTTCGGATTCGGATTCTATCAGGTCTGGTCAGGACTGGGTAAGGCAACTAAGTTTATTGAGATTGGACCTGATTTTATCAGACTTAAGAAGAATCCTATACTATCAGCAGTAAAAATGTCAGCGTCACAGATTGAAAAAATCGATATTTTTCCTCTAAACCTGGTTTTCTTCCTGAAATCGGGAAAGAAAATTATGCTTCGCTTCGGTACTACATATCAGGAAACGAATGAACTGGTTAAGGATGAGATATTGAATTTTGCCGAATTGAATAATATAAAGGCTGAATTCATTGAGGAGAAGATATGATGGCACAGGGCGTAGAGCGTAAAGCGTAAAGAGCGTAGAACATAGGGAGACATCCTACCTACTACCTACTACCTACAGATCATAAACTCTGTATCTTATCCCATATGCTACTATTAACCGGAATGCCATTTTTCAGATTTGAATTTCGGATCTGCACAACATTCTCTCCGGGATAACGGATCTTTGTAGTTTCAGTTTCCGGCTGTGATTTTTTCAGATCGTCAATGATCTGGTGCAGTGAAGCGGCAATAGATGGGAAGTTTTTAAGGTTTTTGATATCAATAGCAATAAAAACCTGCGAAACACCGTACTCTGAGCTGCAACTTTTTACATCACTTGTTGAAAGTCCACCAGAAAGTATTGTTGCAAGCATATCCAGTACCAGAGAAAAACTCGCCCCTTTCCAATAACCTATCGGAATCGGCCGCCATGATTCAAGTATAGAAGCCGGATCCGTGGTAATCTCATTCTTATTGTTAAACCCTCCTGAAAATGGAAGCTGTTTCCCTTCATGCATATATGTTTCCATTTTACCGTAAGAGAACTGTGTCATGGCAAAATCGAGAACTATTGCCTCATTCTCATAAGGAATTGCTATTACAAAAGGGTTATTACCGAGCCTCGGGTCTTTTGCTCCCCATGCCGGCATGTTCGCACAGGTATTTGTCCATCCGATAAATACAAATCCTTTCCTGGCCGCCTGCCAGCCATATGTTCCACCCCTCATCCAGTGATTTGTATTCGCCATTGCCAGAAGTCCGATCCCATTGCCCTGCGCCAGTTCAATGACTCTTTCTGTTGCAAATGAGGCATTAAGTGGTCCTGGACCAAGGTTGCCATTCCACTGTTCGAGGGAACCTGTCCTTTGAACAAGTGTTGGTTCAGCTTCAGGTATTACAAATCCTTCTTTAATGTTATTTACAAACCGTGGAAATCTGTTAACACCATGGGAATAGACGCCTTCAATACTATTTAATGTGAAGATTTCAGCACATTTTTCTGCCTTCAGTTCTGAAAAGCTAAGACTTTTAAGTATTCTGAAAAATTCAGATTTCATTTTATCTGATGGTATTCTGATTGTTTTTTCGGTGTTTGTCATAGGTTGCTTGTTTTGGGTGCTTTGGATAGAGACGCACAGGTTAATGTAGAGACGCCCAGGTTGGGCGTCTCTACTATAATAATACTTAGGGATTTATCTAAACGAAATATCTGCGAAATCCATGAACCAGTTCCAGTCTTTTAGAAGCATATTATGAACACCGTCGCGTATGTGAAACGCTACTTTACCGCTAATGACCTGTTTATTAAGAGGAGGCATTGTTTCCTGAACGTCTGAGTTTGTTCCAAGGAGCTTAAAAACAGGAACGGCATTATAAAGAGACAGATAACATCCTCTTGGATCACCCCATAAATCCTCACTTGCACAGTCAACATAAAGAGCACGAGGTGCAACAAGAGCCAAAAGCATGTGCATATCTACAGGAAGGGCGTCTTCATTATTACTGTACTTTTTATAGTTGGTACAAAACCAGTGAGGGAAAGCGCTATTAATCCTTTCAACTGTCTCGCCAAAACGACGTCTTGCCAAAGCAGCTCCGCCGGCACCCGATTCATTAGCAACTATCATGGCAAATCTGGTATCCTCCGCTCCTGCCCATAATGCTGTCTTTCCTCCTCTGGAATGACCAACAACTGCAACCTTATCCTTATCTACTGTTTTATCGGTAGCAAGATAATCCATACAACGGCTTGCCCCCCAGGCCCATGCAGCCAGTGTTCCCCAGGCATCATCGGTACGAGGAGTTTTGTCAAGTAAGCCATGTATCCCATTTTTGAAATCGTCGAAATCATCAGGATCGAGATCCGAATTACTGAAAACAGCCATCGCATATCCCCTGGCAATTGCCTCTTCTACAGGCCAAAACTCACTTTTCACCTTACGTAATGGATCGGTATTTGCCGGTCCCCTGTTGTCAATAAGAAGAAATGCAGGCGAAGGTTTTGAGGCTTTATTAGGTGTAAAAAGGGTAAGATGGATAACAAGTGATTTGCCTGTAGCTGTAATTGTGATATCAATCTGTTTAAGAGTTGCAGCTCCGTCTAAAGCATTTTTATCAGTGTTTACCACTTTGAAACTCTTCTGATATGGGGTTTCCGGAACCCTGCCAAAGACATTTTTACGGAACAATTCAAGAATCTCAGGACGACGAACTTTGGACCAGATATCGGGGTTAGCAACTTTCCATCCATCTACAGTTTTAAGAACATCAGGCAATGTGTATGAAGGTACTTTTTCCTCAGAATAGTTAAACTCAGGTCTGTCTTTGGTAAGTTTTTCAACAGTCTCCTTTGAGGCTTGCCAGCTTTCCCCTGTTTGCGAGAAAAGGTTTGAGGAAATTAATGACAGCAAAAAGAAAACTGTCAGATGGAACAGATATTTGAATTTCATAGTTATCGGTTTACTGTAATATGTTTTTAAAATATACAATATTACAAATTTATCAAAATTAATATCCTACCTCTATTCAGAAACCTGAATAAACTCAAAGGTAATAAGATATAAAGAACACATTGGGGTCGTTTAATGTATTTGTACCTGGGATTGAAGGATTGCTTCGTCGTGCCGCCTACTAATGACAAGTTTTATAAGGTGCCGTTTCGATTCCAGAAGATCCCTCGCTTCGCTCGGGATGACAGGTCCTATGAGAGGTTAGAAGGTTAGCGGTGAGAATTTTACCGGTAAAATTCTCACCGCTAACCTTCTTGATCATAACCAAATTGTCATCCCGAACGAAGTGAGGGATCCCCCGAGGTTCAGTAGGAAATTGTCATAAAATCTGGCGGGCAAAAATGTATGGGGACTCGCAATGACTAGTTTTTGATGTATCTTTGTATCATAAATATCAGTTCCATGTTGCCTCTTTTCAAAATTTCAGATAATAAACCTGAGTGCACTTTATGTCCTCATTATTGTAAGCTTGCAGCAGGCAAGTCAGGAATTTGCGGGGTCAGAAAAAATACCGGTGAGAAAATAGAGTTGCTAACATACGGTGTCATATCCGGTTATTCGCTTGATCCGGTAGAGAAAAAACCTTTATATCATTTTTTCCCCGGACATAATGTTCTTTCTATTGGCTCTTATGGCTGCAATATGAAATGCGATTTTTGCCAGAACTTCAACATATCCCAAAAAATTCCGGAAAGTCTGTTTCCTGAGGCTACTCCTTTAAAAATTGTTAAGGCTGCTATAGCTGCTGAAAACAATATAGGAGTAGCATTTACTTATAACGAACCGATAATCTGGTTTGAATTTATGAGAGATACTTCTCTATTAGCCAAGAGCAAAGGTTTATATACTGTTATGGTAAGCAATGGGTATGTAAACAGTGAACCGCTGAGTGAGATAATTCAATTTATTGATGCTTTTAACATTGACCTTAAGGCATTTAATAATAATTTTTACAGAAAGCTCACAGGATCAGATATTGAGCCGGTTAAAAATAGTTTGAAACAGATTGCCAGGGAGGGGAAACATATTGAAGTCACTACTCTGATAATTCCCGGACAAAACGATAAGGAAAGTGAGATGCAGTTACAGTCTGAATGGATTGCGGGTGAGCTGGGTAAAAATGTTCCTCTGCATCTGAGTAAATACTTTCCTATGCACAAGAGGGATGATCCTGCTACATCGCAGGAAACATTAAGCAGTCTTTTTGAAATTGCATCAAAGAATCTTAATCACGTGTATATGGGAAATACGGTTTCAGATTCCGGACAAAACACTTGTTGTCCGGAGTGTGGTCAAACGGTAACTATAAGATCGGGGTACAATACAAGACTGTTAAACCTTGATAGTAAAGGCAGATGCACAAAATGTGGAAAATTGGTCTACCAAAACTTTACTTTTTCTTCGTCGAAAGTTCACTGAGCCTGGTAAAAAGCTTATCAACACCAGTCATGAGGTCTTTCTCAAGTGTTTTGTAATAAGCCTTAAGGATTTTAGGATTATCCTTGCCATCAGGATTATTAACCCTGGCAATAAGGTCATTTCTGAAATTAACAGCGTCTGTTATAATTGCTGATAAAACATCAGACTGATTATCAGGATGAATACTCGAAAATACAAAACAATCGGAAATTACTTCAAAAACGAGATAATCAATATCTTTTTTCAGTTCTCTAACACTTGCCATACTTTACGGGATTGAATTAATTAGGGTGCAAATATAATAAATTATCCTTCAGTTTGTTCAACCTTAAGCCATTATTCGGGTCTGAAGATACGGATACTGTCATCAACTCTTGCCATATATAACCTGCGTAAACGCTCCATGATCGGATTATTCACATTAAAAACCTTATCATCAATACAATAAAAAGGAAGAACCATAGGTGAAGTACCCGTCATAAAAACTGCATCATACTTCATAATGTTTTCAGCCTTCACACAGCCTAATTCTACACTGATCTTGTTTTCAAGGCAGATTTCAAGAATCTTTTTTCTGGTTATACCATTCAGAATCAGGTTGTCAGGAGCTGTAATCAGAGTATCGTCCTTCAGAAAAAATATATTTGAACGGCTTCCCTCAGTAATATAATTATTTTCATTAACAAGTAATGCTTCATAACCACCTTCCTGAATGAGTTTATGATAGATTGAGGATCTTAGTTTATGATTGATAACCTTTGATTCAGGATCTTTCCGTTCTGCAAAAAACATGATTCCCTTTACACCTTTCTTATACTGCACTTCAGAGGGATAGATTGATTCAATAAGATATACCAGGTAATTGTTTAAATCATTATTATAATTAAAAACAATCTTGAGGTTGGTCTCTTTTTTTTTATCCGATCTTAACAGGCTGATAATTGCTTTTCTCAAAACGTAACTATCCGCCAGTAATTCTTTGCGCTGAAGCTTCACACTTGCTGCCAGCCTTTCCATGTGGTCGTTAAAAAAGACGGGGCTTCCTTTTACTATTCTTATTACCTCATAAATTGATTCACCTTCATAAACCAGCGACTTATCGAATGCTTCAGAAGGCTGAGTTTCTCCGTTAAGTATAAATTTTTTCCCGCGACATTCAGACATGATAAATATTTTTTTCAGAACAAAAGTACAAACTATAACCCACTCTGCCCGCAAATCTGATTATATTCGTATTTCTATTTCAAAGAAGATTTCAACTCATGTATGCGATTATTGATATTGAAACTACCGGAGGAAGTGCCCGCATGGAGAAGATCACTGAGATAGCCATATATCTGCATGATGGGATTCACATAACAGGAGAATTTGTTTCGCTTGTTAACCCTGAAAGGAACATCCCCTATTTCATCACCAATCTGACGGGTATTACAAATGAGATGGTTGAAGATGCACCCCGTTTCTATGAGATCGCAAAAAAAATAGTTGAACTTACAGAGGGAAGGACATTTGTAGCACATAATGCAAGATTCGACTATTCATTCATAAGGGAAGAGTTTAAATCACTTGGATTCAATTTCAAAAGGAATATTATGGATACAGTTGCCCTTAGCAGAAAACTAATACCGGGTCACAAATCTTATAGTCTTGGAAATATCTGTAAGGATCTGAATATTACAATTAATGGAAGGCACAGGGCTGCAGGAGATGCTTTCGCGACGGTAAAACTATTTGAAATGCTCATGGCAAAAGACATTGAAGTGAGCGGAACCAAGTCAGTTTTGCTTAAAAATACACGGGTTTCAAAGTTGCATCCAAAGCTCGACGTCAGCAAGATAGAAAGTATTCCTGAAGAACCAGGGATCTATTATTTTTACAATGAGAACGGGGATCTGATATATATCGGAAAGAGTCGTAATCTGATGCAAAGGGTTAATACTCACCTTTCAAATAATTCTACTAACCGGACAATGGAGATGCGCGATCTGATAGCTGACATTTTTTGGGAAACTACCGGAAGTGAACTGATTGCGCTTCTTAAAGAATCTTCTGAGATTAAGTTGAATAAGCCGATCTACAACAGGGCACAAAGACGATCAGGGTTTCAATGGGGAATATTCAGTTTCGTGGATAATAACGGGTATCTGAACTACCGTTATGGCCAGATTAACAACGATGATACTCCGGTTTCAGTCTTTACTTCAAAAGAAAAAACCAAATCGAAGCTGGGGTCACTTGTCGAAAAATTTGTTTTATGTCAAAAGCTTTCCGGCCTTTATGAAACTGAAGGAGCCTGTTTTCATTACCAGGTAGGGATATGCAAGGGGGCATGCATTGGAAAGGAGTCTGCAGATGAGTATAATGAACGGGCATCAAAAGCGGTCGAAGAGTTTGTATTTACCAGGCGTAATTTTTTCGTAATAGACAGAGGCCGTGAAAATGAGGAACGGTGTGCTGTTAAGATAGTTAATGGGAAATATTCCGGATATGGTTACTTTAATATCAATGATATGGGATTCGGTCTGAGTGCTGTTCATGATTGTATTAAGCCTTCAGACGATAACCAAGATATACAGGTTATTCTCAAGCAGTACCTCAAGAGCAACAGAGTAGAAAAAATTATCGAATTTTAATTTATTCATGAAATCTGTATCCAATACCTGATTCGGTTATCAAGAACTTTGGTTTGGCAGGATCATCTTCAATTTTCTTACGGAGCTGTGCAACAAAAACTCTTAAATATTGTGTCTGTCCGATATATCCGAATCCCCATATTTCTTTTAAAATGCTTTGATGAGTAAGAACTCTTCCGGAATTTTTTGCAAGAAGAGCCAGCAAGGTAAATTCGGTTGAGGTAAGCTTAAGTATCTCATTGTTTTTCCGCGCAACATGATTAACAAGGTCAACAGACAAAGAACCAAAGGTAAGATTAGGATTATCTTCACTAGTAAGATTCTGTCTGATTGCTACGCGAATACGGGCAAGAAGTTCGCCAGTTCTGAACGGTTTTGTAAGATAATCGTTCGCCCCATTATCAAGCGCCTGGATAATATCTTCCTCCGAACTTTTGACAGAAAGAACTATAATTGGTTTAGGATACCATTCTCTTAATTTTTTTAGTATTTCAATACCATCGATATCAGGTAATCCCAAATCAAGAATTATAAGAGCAGGGTGATGTGTGGCGGCCACAATAAGACCTTCTTTTCCTGTCGATGCTTCGGAAATCTTATATCCATTCGATGCAAGGGTGATCTCAAGCAAACGCCTGATCTGTACCTCATCATCAATAATCAATATAGTTTCTGCTAAATTCATTAATCTATTTTTGTAATCCTTTAAAATCTACAACCGGGATATCAGTTGGTATTTTAATTGTGAATATCGCACCTCCGTTCTGTCTGTTCGCTACAGCTATAGTTCCATTGTGAGCTTCAATAAATCCTTTTGCAATAGAAAGACCCAAACCTGTACCACCGGCTTTTGACCCTTCCACTCTGTAAAATTTATTAAAGATAAGAGAAATTTCTTTAGGAGGAAAACCCGGGCCTCTGTCCATAACCTGTAAAGTCATAATTCCATTGTCATAAAATGCTTTAACTCTTAAATTTGTTGAAGCCGATGCGTATTGGGTAGCATTATAAATCAGATTGTAAAGTACCTGTTCCATTAATCCGAAGTCAATCTTTACAAAAGGCATATCATCAGGAATCACTACATGCAAACGGAAAGACTTTAATTCATCCTGAAGATTTTCAGTGACCTTATTTATCAGATCATGAATATCGCACCAATCAAGCCGGGGCTTTATATGACCACTTTCAAGTCTGGACATATTAAGCAGGTTTTCGATAAGACGGTTTAACCTTTTTGAAGCTTTCAGAATTTCATGAGAGAGTTCATTCTGAACTTCCTGTGGATGATTAGAAGTAAGAAGTGAATCTGACGCACCCATAATTGTGGCGACTGGAATTCGAAGTTCGTGCGATATGGAATTAAATAGTGTTTTATATAGTTTGTCTGATTCATTAAGAAAATAGGCTTGTTTTGCCATATTTCGCAAATATTCACGCTCAAACTTACCTGATATCTGGGAAATAAATGCATCCCAGAACTGCTCTTCACCCTGAGTGAAGACGATTGGCTGTTGTATGGCAATAACACCTAAATTCATCTGATTTCCTTTCAGGGGATAAAAGGTAAAATTTCCGGATGGTAATGTATCAGTATGTTTCCCAGCTTTTGTAGAGTGCTGGAATGTCCAGGCAGCAACGCTCATATCATTTCTTGAAAGGTTGATGTTTGATTCTTCCTGACTTGAATAATCAAGCTGGTTATTGTCATTTTTAAGTATGATCCGGCATTTAAGATCGAAATATTTTTTAATATCGTTTTTTGCGATAATTATAACCTCTTCGATACCAGTAGCAGTAGAAAGTTCTCTTGTAAGCTGATATAGAGCATTAGTACGCTCCTCCCTCACTCTGATCTTCATCTCCTGTCTTCTTATTCTGGATGTCAGCACTCCGCTAAGCAGCGCAATTATAAAAAACATTATAAGCATAAGCATATCTTCAGGTTTATCGACATGCAAAGTATATGGAGGGGGTATAAAAAAGAAATCCCAGATAAGTGCGCTTAATGTTGCAGACAATAATATTGGGCCGGTACCGAAGAAAAACGCAAGCGTAGAGACAACAAACAATAAACCAAATGATACAACCTGATAACCGATAAAATCTCTGATAAAAAAACAGAGAACCGCTGTAATGATAACTATTAATGAAGCAATAAAGTATTGCTGCATACCCGAGGTAAACGATGGTAAAGAAACTTTTTCCCTGAATCTATCTTTTGACTGATTATCGGAGCCTAAAATATAAACGTCTATATTTCCGCTATACCGGATAAGCCTGTTAACAAAGTTTCCAAGCCTTAAAAGTGTCAGCAGATTACGTACCTTGGGCTTACCTATTATTATATGTGTAATATTTTCCTTTTGGGCAAAATCCACTATTGCTTTTACCATATCATTATTGGTAATAAAGCGGAATTTAATACCTAATTGTCTGGCAAGGTTAATGTTCTTATTTAGTTGTTCACTTTCTTTTAAACTAAGCTTGTATGAAGTTTCAACATATACTGCCTGAAGGTCAGAACCCATTGTGTAGGAAAGATTCTTTGCCCACCGTAATAATTTTGATGACTGCTGGGTATAACTAACAGCGACTAACAGATGCAAACCCGATTTCCATGGGCCCTTAATGCGCTTAAGTTGCATATATTCATGCAGCTGTTTGTCTACACGGTCGGCGACTATCCGTAGCGCCATTTCACGTAAAGCAGTAATGTTCCCTTTTCGGAAAAAGCTCTCAATAGCTTCTCTTGATCTTTCCGGGGCATATACTTTGCCATCCGAGAGTCTTTGAAGCAGTTCATCAGGCGTAAGGTCAATAACCTCAATGTCATCGGCGTTTTCAAAAATTTCATCCGGAAGTGTTTCCCTTACTATGATGCCGGTTATCTGAGCAACAGTATCTGACCTGCTTTCGAGGTGCTGAACGTTAACTGTGGTAAAAACGTTTATTCCATTATCCAGTATTTCCAAAACATCCTGAAACCTCTTGGTATGCCTGCTGCCAGGGGCATTTGTATGTGCCAGTTCATCAACCAGTACAGTCTTGGGTTTTCGGGCAATTATTGCATCCAAATCCATTTCCTGAACAGTGGTGGATTTGTACTGGTAAGTTTTACGCGGAATCAGTTCAATGCCCTCTGCCAACTCAGCCGTTTCCTTTCGGTTATGTGTTTCAACATAGCCAATGATTATATCAGTTCCCTTCAGTTTCTCAGCTTGTGCTGTTTCGAGCATGGTATATGTTTTACCTACGCCGGCACACATTCCGAAGAAGATTTTAAGCTTTCCACGTTTACTTTTTTCTTCCTCTAATTTTAAAGAAGCTAAAAGTTCATCCGGATCAGGTCGGTTCTCCGTAAAGTCCATATTGTCTTATCTGTTTTCAATTTTTGAAAGTAACACTTTAGCCTGTTCTTCCATACACTTTATATTGAACAGCATCTTTTTCAGATCCTGCACATCAGCAGAATTTATATCCTTCTCTAAATCTCTTTGTAAAGTTACAGACATTTTTTGCTTGTTATTCTTTAATTTGTCAGCCATTTCATTCACAACCAACGATATTTCAGAGAATTCATCATTTCCGTCTAATAACAGACGTTGATTGAAATTACTTGAAACAACTTCCTTCAGACCATAGTATAGCTGAAAAAAGCGTCTGTTAAAATATGATGCAAAACTAAAAGTAAAACTCATACCAATTAAAAAACATAAGGTAGCCAGTATTGTCATCTTTGTCAGAGCACTTTTAGCTGAAGCCTTAGCATCATCCGTTTTAACTTCAAGGGCTTTTCCATTCATCTCTGACAAAATTAATAATTGCTGGTAAAGAATCCCTGATTTATTCTGAAGATAAAGCATACCGGCTGCTGATTTTGGCGATTTTAAAATTGCGATTACAGAATCTCGGTATTCAAAATAAGCCGTCTCAATTCCCGAAACGAGTTTATCTTCACCCGGCTCTGTTATGTTTTTCTTTTCTGAAAGAAGTGACAGGTTTATCTGTTTTAGTTCTTTTGCAATTTTCAAACTATCAGGATTCCTTTTTGTTAAAAAACAGGCAGTGATTTCCTGATTGATGTTCATTAAGCCTTCTGACATCTCACGGGCGTAAACTACAGATAAATAGTTTTCCTTGAGAATTGCACTTGTTTTGTCTGAAAGTTTGTTAAGATAATAGCCTGAAAAAACGGCTAATACCGATATGATAATAAATAAAAAAATCATTCCTAAGGTAAATCTGGTTCTGATTGAATGTCTCATTACTAAGTGATTTATTGGTTATCAGTTATTTATCTTAAATTTTATCAAGCTCTAAATTTAACATTAAAACATTAATACGCGGCTCGCCAAGGCAAAAAAACTGTGGTGTTTCAGTCATATCCTTAATACATTTCAAAAGTTTTTCTTTCCTGATATTATCGAAATTCCTGGATTTGGAAATACGATCGGCCTGCATTAAAGCTGCTTCAGGTGAGATATGCGGATCGAGTCCGCTTCCTGATGCAAAAATCATTTCCTTTGGAATAGTCAATACATCCTCTATTAAATTCATTTTCGCAAAGAATACCCGCCTTGCCACTACCAGCTTTTTTAAGGTATCACTTGTTGGCCCATAGTTCGACGCACCTGAGGGAATTGGGTTATAACCAATGGCCGATGGTCTTGACCAGAAGTAGATACTACTGTCGAACTTTTGACCAATAAGCTCAGATCCAATAATCTTACCATCCTTCTTTATCAGGCTGCCATTGGCTTTGGACGGATAACTTAATTGTGCCAGACCGGTCATTAAAAGCGGATAAATAACTCCGGTAAGTATGGTCATTATCAGTAAAAACTTCAAGGCTATTTTAATTTGTGTTTTCATTGTGTACTCTATTAATTCTAATTTTTATGCGATTTTTAAATCATATGTATAGAAACAAGTAACATATCAATAAGCTTGATTCCAATAAACGGAACAATAATTCCTCCAAGTCCATATATAAATAAATTCAGGGCAAGCACCCTGTTAGCAGAAATTGGCCGGTATTTAACACCTCTCAGAGCAAGAGGAATTAATGCTACAATTATCAATGCATTAAAGATAACAGCGCTCAAAATAGCACTTTCGGGAGAGTGGAGTTTCATAATATTCAGGGCACTTAATGGAGAAACTCCGGAGGATGTAACATACAATAATGTTGCAATAGCAGGAATTATTGCGAAATATTTCGCTACATCATTTGCAATACTAAATGTTGTCAGAGCACCGCGTGTCATTAGCAACTGTTTTCCTGTTTCAACTACCTCAATGAGCTTTGTAGGATTACTGTCGAGATCAATCATATTACCTGCTTCCCGGGCAGCCTGAGTCCCGGTATTCATTGCCAGACCGACATCGGCCTGAGCAAGAGCCGGGGCATCGTTGGTACCATCGCCAATCATTCCAACAAGATGACCGTTGGCTTGTTCTTCCCTGATACGGTAAAGCTTATCTTCTGGTTTTGCTTCAGCAAGAAAATCATCTACTCCGGCTTCAGCAGCTATCGCAGCAGCTGTTTGAGGGTTGTCGCCAGTGACCATAATTGTCCGGATTCCCATCATTCTGAGCTGTGCAAAACGTTGCTTAATACCTCCTTTTACTATATCTTTAAGGTGAATTACACCCAGTACCTGGTTATTTTCTGCAACAACTAATGGTGTCGCTCCATGTCTTGATAGATCTAATACGATCTCCTCCACATTTTCAGGAAAGAATCCGTTATTATTCTGAATAAAGGTTTTAATGGCAGCAGCTGAACCTTTTCTTATACTTCGTAATTGTCCATCCGGATTTTTCAGATCGATACCGCTCATACTGGTTTGTGCAGTAAAAGGAATAAAAACAGTATCAAGAGTCTGTAATTCACGTGCTCTCATATTGAATTGTTCTTTAGCCAATACCACAACAGATCGTCCTTCCGGGGTTTCGTCTGCCAGAGATGCCAGCTGTGCAGCATCGGCTAGTTGCTCCACAGGAATACCCTCTGCAGGAAGAAATTCGGTAGCCATCCTGTTTCCTAATGTTATTGTGCCTGTTTTATCGAGGAGCAAAACATCTGTATCACCGGCTGCTTCTATTGCTTTCCCACTTGTAGCAATAACATTTTTGCGCAATAACCTGTCCATTCCGCTTATCCCTATAGCACTCAGTAATCCCCCGATGGTTGTTGGAATAAGACAAACAAGAAGTGAAATTAAAACAGGCAGAGAAAGGTTCTGACTTGCGGGCAGACCAGAAGCCTTCAAACTATAGCCAAAATATGCAGGTAGAGAAACAACAACCAGAAGGAAAATAATGGTTAGACCCGACAGGAGAATGATTAACGCAATTTCGTTAGGTGTCTTCTGCCTTTTTGCACCTTCAACCAAAGCGATTATCCGGTCTAAAAAAGTAAATCCAGGTTCCGAAGTTACCCTAATCGTAATACGGTCGCTGATAACTTTAGTACCCCCTGTCACGGCACAACGGTCACCACCACTTTCACGGATCACAGGCGCTGATTCACCGGTAATAGCAGATTCATCCACACTGGCAATCCCTTCGATAACATCACCATCAGCAGGGATAACATCTCCTGCATCACAAATCACAATATCAGCTTTTCTCAGATCATTTGCCAACACAATTTCTTCCTTATTATGAACAAGCTTACGCGCTTTTGTTTGAGTCCGGCTTTTACGTAAACTGGCTGCCTGCGCCTTACCTCTACCTTCCGCTACTGCTTCGGCAAAGTTGGCGAATAATACGGTAAACCAAAGCCAGAGAGTTATCTGAAGATTAAAGTTAGAAAAATGACTGTGCAGAATATCAGTAAAAACAACCATTGTTGTCATTAGTGCTCCAATACCTACAATGAAAATAACCGGGTTTTTCACCAGAACTGCAGGGTTCAATTTTACAAAAGAGTCTTTAAATGCCTGAAACGCTATTTCCCTTGTAAACAGTTGACTCGTATTTTGTTTTTCCATACTATTTATCTTAAAAAATTTAAAAAGTAACACCCAAATTCATTAATAAATGTTCAACTATGGGGCCTAAAGCCAGAGGAGGAAAGAATGTCAAACCTCCAACAATAAGAATAACACCTATCAACAACATAACAAACAACCAGTTGTCGGTTCTGAAGGTACCTGATGAAACCGGGGTGACCTTTTTCTTAGCCATACTCCCTGCAATAGCCATTACCGGAATAATTACTCCAAAACGACCTATCAGCATTCCAAATCCTATCATCAGGTTATAAAAAACTGTGTTTGCGTTGAGCCCTCCAAAAGCGCTGCCATTATTTCCAGCCGCAGAACTGAATGCGTATAATATTTCTGAAAGACCATGGGGCCCCGCATTATTAAGACTTGATAATCCTGCAGGTACCGAGCAAGCAATCGCTG
>Ga0209540_10000015_pt1:0-7500 | contig 262136 bp, 241 predicted proteins | sample BarGraIncu01121A_FD_184501 | JGI IMG/M metagenome (GOLD analysis project Ga0209540, IMG submission 184501) | Arctic peat soil microbial communities from Barrow, Alaska - Barrow Graham LP Incubations 011-21A (SPAdes) (version 2) | ecosystem: Environmental > Terrestrial > Soil > Wetlands...
TTACTCGATAATGTCGGTAACGCTGCCGGCGCCGACCGTCCTGCCGCCTTCACGAATGGCGAACTTCAACCCTTTCTCCATGGCGATCGGCATGATCAGCTCTATCTCCAAATTGGCGTTGTCCCCGGGCATGACCATCTCCACTCCCTCGGGCAACTTCACCGAGCCGGTTACGTCCGTGGTGCGAAAGAAAAACTGCGGCCGGTAGCCCGTAACGAACGGCGTGTGCCGTCCCCCTTCTTCCTTGCTCAACACCAATATCTCGGCTTTGAACTTGGTGTGCGGCGTGATCGAACCCGGCTTGGCTAAAACCATGCCGCGATCCACATCCCCACGATCCGTGCCGCGCAGCAACACCCCGATATTGTCTCCGGCCCGCCCCTCGTCCAACAGCTTCTTGAACATCTCCACGCCCGTCGCCACGCGCTTCTTCGTCTCACGAATGCCCAATATGTCCACTTCGTCGCCAACCTTGACGATCCCGCGCTCCACTCGTCCCGTCACCACCGTGCCCCGGCCGCTGATCGTAAACACGTCTTCGATCGGCATCAAAAATGGCTTGTCTATCTGCCGGACCGGCAGCTTGATATAACTGTCCACCGCGTCCATCAGGTTCATGATGCACTTGTTCCATTCATTGTCCACACTGCCGTCGCTTTCCATGCTCTTCAACGCGCTGCCGCGCACAACCGGGATCTCGTCGCCAGGAAAACCGTAACTCGTCAAAAGCTCCCGGATCTCCAACTCCACCAGATCCAATATCTCCTTGTCCTCGACCATGTCCACCTTGTTCATGAACACCACGATCGCCGGAACGTTCACCTGCCGCGCCAGCAATATGTGCTCCCGCGTCTGCGGCATCGGCCCGTCAGCCGCCGATACCACCAGTATCGCTCCGTCCATCTGCGCCGCTCCCGTGATCATGTTCTTGATGTAGTCGGCGTGACCAGGACAGTCTATGTGCGCGTAATGCCGCTTGGCCGTCTCGTATTCCACGTGCGCAATCTGGATGGTTATCCCACGCTCTTTTTCCTCGGGCGCGTTGTCTATGCTCCAAAAATCACGATATTTTACCTTGGAGTTCATCGTACTCAATACCTTAGTGATCGCCGACGTCAATGTCGTCTTGCCGTGATCCACATGCCCGATCGTCCCAATATTCAAATGCTCCTTCGTACGATCAAATTTCTCTTTCGCCATGTTTTCCTCCTAATTAATGGTGTAAATGCCCAACTGGGTCTTCAGAACTTCATTCATTTTCTCCTCGGTCATTTCACTGTATTTATAGAACTCCAAAGAGTAGTTGGCCCTTCCCTGGGTCAGGGTACGCAGCGCCGTTGCATAACCGAACATCAGCGACAACGGCACCAACCCGTCAATCACATGCAGGTTGTTTTTCAAGTCCAGATGTGTCACTTTGCCCTGGCGGGTATTGAAATCGGACATCACTTCGCCGAGGTATTCGTCCTGGACGACAATTTCGATTTTCATCAGGGGCTCGAGCAAAATCGGCTTGCCCTTGCGAAAAGCGCTTTTAAAAGCCATGGCGGCCGCTATTTTATAGGCCAGCTCATTAGAATCTTCTTCATTATAAGAGCCATCGACCAAATCGACTTCGACCTGGGTGATGGGAAACCCGGCAATTACGCCGATATCCATGGCTTCAAGCACTCCCTGCTCAATGGCTTTATAGAATTCCTTGGGAATAATGCCATGCCTGATCGTGGGATTGAACTTGAATTTTTCGTTACCCGCAAACGGCTTTATTTCCAACATAACATGGCCGTACTGGCCTTTGCCGCCGCTCTGCTTGATATATTTTTCTTCAGCACGGGCTCTTTTGCGAATCGTTTCGTAATACGCCACCCGTGGTTTGCCCAGCTTGGTCTGCACTTTGAATTCACGTTTAATCCTTTCCTGAATAATCTCCAAATGCAGTTCGCCCATCCCGGAAATGATCATTTGTCCAGTGTGGTGATCCACATAGGATTTCAAAGTGGGGTCTTCTATGGACAATTTAGCCAAAACTTCGTCGAGTTTCTGATGTTCTGAAGTCAGGCGCGGTTCAATGGTTGATGAAACCACGGGTTCAGGGAAATGAATGGTTTCCAGCAGAATGGGATGCCTTTCATCACACAATGTGTCTCCGGTGGAAACATCCTTTAAGCCGACCGTGGCCGCGATGTCCCCGGAATAAACGGCTTCCACTTCTTCCCTTTTATTGGCGTGCATTTTCAGCAGCTTGGAAATTCGCAAACGTTGATTCTTGCTGCTGTTGAAAATTGTGCTGCCGACCTTGATGCTGCCCGAATAGACCCGAAAAAAGACAAGCTGCCCGACGTAAGGATCACTCATGATCTTGAATACCAGCGCCGACATGGGTTCATCATCGGACAATTTGCGGCACAGCGCCTTGCCGGTTTTGGGATCTTTTCCGGAGGCAGCATCTTTGTCCAGGGGAGAAGGCAGGTAATCCACAATGGCGTCGAGCAGATTGTGAATGGCTTTGTTTTTAAAGGAAGAACCCAGGAGAACCGGAACCGCCTTGAGGTTTAAAGTGGCCATCCGCACCGCTTTTTTCAAGTAAGTTTCCGGAATATCTTTTTTTTCAAGAAACAATTCCATCACATCGTTGTCAAATTCAGCCAGCCTTTCAATCAGTTGTTCGCGGTGCAGTAGGGCGTCATCCATGTAAAGCGCGGGGATAGCCATATTTTCCACCTTGGCACCCAGTAATTCGCCGTTGAAATGATAAGCTTTCATGGCAATGAGATCGATCACGCCCGCGAAATTCTCTTCACTGCCCAGCGGCAGCTGCAGCGGCAGGGTAATCACCTTGAATTTTTTTTCAATTTGTCCGACCACATCTAAAAAATCGGACCCCTGACGGTCCATTTTATTGACATAAGCGATTTTGGGAATGTGATATTTCACTGACTGATACCAGACTTTTTCAGTCTGCGGCTCCACCCCGCCGACGCCGCAGAGCACGATGATGGCTCCGTCAAGAACCCGCAGGGATCTTTCTACTTCGGCAGTGAAATCCACATGGCCGGGAGTATCGATAATATTGATGCGGCAATCATTCCAGAAGCAGGTGGTCGCAGCGGCGGTGATGGTAATCCCCCGTTCCTGCTCCTGCTCCATCCAATCCATGACCGCTGTTCCCTCATCCACTTCGCCGATTTTATAAGTCACTCCGGTATAATATAGAATTCTTTCGGTAGTGGTGGTTTTACCGGCATCGATGTGGGCCATCAAGCCGATATTGCGAATTCTGTCAACCGGAACCGTTCTCATGGTATTTGTCCTTTGGTCGTCCTGACGTTTACCAGCGGTAATGGGCAAAAGCCCGGTTTGCTTCGGCCATCTTGTGCACTGTTTCCTTCTTTTTGATGGCTCCGCCCTTTTCGCCATAGGCATCCATGATTTCTCCGACCAGTTTCTCGCGGAAGGATTTGCCGCCGCGTATGCGGGCGTTCTGAACCAGCCAGCGGACACCCAGCGCATAAGATCGTTCCTTGCGGACTTCCATGGGCACCTGGTAGGTGGCGCCGCCGACCCGGCGTGAACGGGTTTCCACCTGCGGGCGGACATTTTCAATGGCCTTGGTAATTACTTTCAGCGGATCTTCTTTCATCTTTTCCTGGATGGTTTCCATGGCCCCGTAGACAATATGCTGGGCAAGGTTTTTTTTTCCGCTTTGCATGACCTTGGTGATCAGCTTGGCCAGAATGGAGGAATTGTAGACCGTGTCATACAGTATCTCTTTTTGCTTGGTAATTTTTTTCCTGGGCATTTATTTCTCCTGAGCCCCTTTCTTGCGGCGGGCGCCATATTTCGAACGGCTTCTTTGCCTGTTTTCAACACCGGTAGTATCTTTGGCGCCACGCACAATATGATAGCGGACACCGGGCAAATCCTTGACCCTGCCGCCACGGACCAGAACAATGGAATGCTCCTGCAAAGTATGCCCTTCACCGGGAATATATGCCGTAACTTCAATACCATTGGATAAACGGACTCTGGCTACTTTGCGCATGGCTGAATTGGGTTTTTTGGGGTTGGTGGTAAACACGCGGGTGCAAACACCTCTTTTCAACGGGCAGTCTTGTAGCGCTGGTGATTTACTCTTCTCGCTCACCCGGCTTCTGCCCAAACGGACCAACTGATTAATTGTAGGCAAATTTCCTCCTGTACAATTTTAAGGATTTTTTTTTAAAAGATTTCCCTAATTTCTAAGCAAGAAAAAGAATTTATACCACAAAAACAAGGTGAACGTCAAGCGAAATAAGGGAATTTTAAGCGATTTTTTGTTTTTTTTATCAAAATGTAAATATTTGTCAGAAAAATGAAAAAACCCGGTGACGACCTACTTTCCCACTCCGTTGCCAGAGCAGTATCATCGGCACTGAAGAGCTTAACTTCCGGGTTCGGAATGGGACCGGGTGTTTCCTCTTCGTTATGGTCACCGGGAATATTGCAATACTTCCTATCAATGCTGCTCTATTAGATTTGCCGGGCATAAAGCTAAATAAACTTTATGATTAAGGCTCTCGACCGATTAGTACTGGTCAGCTTAATCCCTTACAGGACTTACACATCCAGCCTATCAAACTCGTCGTCTACGAGAGGTCTTCTGTGCCGATTTCTCGGCAGGGAGATCTTATCTTGAGATTGGCTTCCCACTTAGATGCTTTCAGCGGTTATCCAGAATAAATGTAGCTACCCAGCTATGCTCCTGGCGGAACAACTGGATTACCAGAGATTTACCCATCCCGGTCCTTTCGTACTAGGGACAGATTCTCGCAGATCTCCTGCGCCCACTGTGGATAAGGACCGAACTGTCTTGCGACGTTCTGAACCCAGCTCACGTACCACTTTAATCGGCGAACAGCCGAACCCTTGGGACCTGCTCCAGCCCCAGGATGTGATGAGCCGACATCGAGGTGCCAAACAGCGTCGTCGATATGAGCTCTTGGACGCTATAAGCCTGTTATCCCCGGAGTACCTTTTATCCGTTGAGCGATGGCCCTTCCATACAGAACCACCGGATCACTAAGCCCTGCTTTCGCATCTGCTCGACCTGTCGGTCTCACAGTTAAGCATTCTTATGCCTTTACACTCTACGGCTGATTTCCAAACAGCCTGAGAATACCTTTGGGCACCTCCGTTACACTTTTGGAGGCGACCGCCCCAGTCAAACTACCCGCCTAACACTGTTTCCCGACAGGATATACTGTCAGGGTTAGAATTCCAATACGATAAGGGTGGTATCCCAAGGACGGCTCCATCCCGACTAGCGTCGGAACTTCAAAGCCTCCCACCTATCCTGGACATACCGCACCAAAATTCAATATTAGGGTGCAGTAAAGGTTCACGGGGTCTTTCTGTCCAGCAGCGGGTAATGGGCATCTTGACCCATGCTACAAGTTCGTCGTGCATCTCCTTGAGACAGTGCCCAAGTCGTTACGCCTTTCGTGCGGGTCGGAACTTACCCGACAAGGAATTTCGCTACCTTAGGACCGTTATAGTTACGGCCGCCGTTTACTGGGGCTTCAATTCAGAGCTTCTTCCACCTTACGGCGGAATGACCCCTCCTTTTAACCTTCCAGCACCGGGCAGGCGTCAGACCCTATACATCGATTCTTTGTCTTTGCAGAGTCCTGTGTTTTTGTTAAACAGTCGCTTGGGCCAATTATCTGCGACCTCCTCGGGCTCAAAATAAATCTCACCCAAAGAGGCACTCCTTCTTCCGAAGTTACGGAGTTAATTTGCCGAGTTCCTAAAGGAGACATCACACGTGCGCCTGAGAATATTCTTCCCGTCTACCTGTGTCGGTTTGCGGTACGGACACCCTAATGACTTCCTAGTGGCTTTTCTTGACAGTATGACGTCAGCAGGTTCACCCGGTAAAAACCGAATTTCCCCGACTTCCTTAGGGTATGTGAGCCTCCGGATTTGCCATGAAGCTCCCCTTTGTCATCGGCCGTACTCGACCAGCGGTACGGTCTGCTTAGCCTGCTGTGTCCCCACATCGGTATAACGCCAATGAGGTGGTGCAGGAATGTTGACCTGCTTTCCATCGCTTACGCCGTTTGGCCTCAGCTTAGGATCCGACTAACCCTGAGCGGACTGACCTTGCTCAGGAAACCTTAGACTTTCGGCGTTGAGGGTTCTCACCCCAATTATCACTACTTATGCCGGCAGAGTCTCTTCCTGATCACCATCAAGCCTCACAGCCTGAATCTTCTATCAGGAATGCTCTCCTACCAATCCAAATTACTTTGAATTCCGCAGCTTCGGTATCATGCTTTAGCCCCGTTACATCTTGGGCGCAAGGACGCTCGACCAGTGAGCTATTACGCTTTCTTTAAAGGATGGCTGCTTCTAAGCCAACCTCCTGGCTGTCTTTGTATCTTTACATCCTTTCCCACTTAGCATGAATTCTGGGACCTTAGCTGGCGGTCTGGGCTGTTTCCCTTTCGAAAATGGAGCTTAGCCCCCACTTTCTGACTCCCACACTGTTGTTGCAGGCATTCGCATTTTAGTTGGATTCAGTAGTTTTTTCAAACCCCTAGTCCATCCAGTGATCTACCTCCTGCACAAATCATGTGAGGCTAACCCTAAAGCTATTTCGGAGAGAACGAGCTATCACGAGGTTTGATTGGCCTTTCACCCCTATCCTCAACTCATCCAAACAGTTTTCAACCTATATTGGTTCGGGCCTCCGTATGGTGTTACCCATACTTCACCCTGGTCAAGGATAGATCACTCTCGCTTCGCGTCTATTCCCAGTGACTAATTCGCCCTATTCAGACTCGCTTTCGCTTCGGCTCCGTCTCTGCGACTTAACCTTGCCACTGAAAATAACTAGCCGGCTCATTTTACAAAAGGCACGCCGTCATTTGCCCGAGGGCAAACTTCGACTGCTTGTAGGTATATGGTTTCAGGTTCTATTTCACGCCCCTAACAGGGGTACTTTTCACCTTTCCCTCGCGGTACTGGTTCACTATCGGTTACAGAGTAGTATTTAGCCTTGGATGATGGTCCACCCAGATTCACACAGGGTTTCTCGTGCCCCGCGCTACTTGGGAACTCCGAAAAGAGAAGTCATCTTTTGGCCTACAGGACTTCCACCTTCTATGGTCAGCCATTCAAGGCTATTCGGCTAAGAAAACTTTTTGTAACTCTTCGAAGGCATCAGGCTGCCCTCTATCGGCTCCCGCAACCCCATAAAGACAACGGGCCTGCCCTTGGCATCTTTACGGTTTAGGCTATTTCCCGTTCGCTCGCCGCTACTAAGGAAATCTCGGTTGATTTCTCTTCCTCCGGGTACTGAGATGGTTCACTTCCCCGGGTTCGCTTCCCTTTCGGGATGTGCCAATATGAATCGGCACGGGTTTCCCCATTCGGGTACCCCCGGATCAAAGCCTGCTTACGGCTCCCCGAGGATTATCGCAGTTCGCCACGCCCTTCATCGCCTCTCTGTACCAAGGC